>Ga0082212_10003312_pt1 | contig 22951 bp, 12 predicted proteins | sample TergutNt197P3_FD_71548 | JGI IMG/M metagenome (GOLD analysis project Ga0082212, IMG submission 71548) | Neocapritermes taracua P3 segment gut microbial communities from Petit-Saut dam, French Guiana - Nt197 P3 | ecosystem: Host-associated > Arthropoda: Insects > Digestive system > Gut ...
TGTAACCAACCATTACAGCATTATGGCTATGGGCGACAGTTCATTTGTTTTTGATAACGTTATAAAACCGGAAACAGGGTCCGGAATAGAAGTTTATATACATCGGGGAATGGAGATTTTCAACAATGAAATACATACAAAAGCAGCTCCTCCGACTACGGAATACGGTCACGAAGATTTTAGTACCACAGCCATCCGTATTGCTGATTATAACAAAGTTCCCGGTCATCCTGACGGTTCGTACGGGAATAAAGTTTATAACAATAAAATATATGTAACTGGCTTCGATTATCCTGAATACACAGATTATGTTCCGATGGCTTATGCCGTTTTTTACAGCGTCAGCGGAGGTGACAGTTATATCTTCGGTAATGACATATATGTTGAAGACCTGACGCCCAGTCTTAAAAATGAAACTTCAGCCTTTTATATAGGTGGAGGAACCGTTCGTGGCGGAAGTATTGGCGGCGTTTTCAATGATAACCGGATAACTTCCAATGTCCCGGCTATGTGGATTGGTTCACGGTATGGAGCCGCCACCGGAGCAAAGATACATCACAATAAAATTATTAAATCCGATAAGGCACAGGCGGATTTTCAACCGTTCAGGATGGGATGGGAAAACTACGGAATTGCCAAAGATATTGTTTTTAGCTCCAACGAATTAACCGGCTTTGCTTTTGGCATTAACGCAAATGACCAGCCTCATACATATTCAGTATGGTGGAGTTTGGAAGTTACAGTGATGGATAACAAAGGCAAAAAAGTAGCCGGTTCCGATATTCAAATCATGGATAAAGACGGAAAAGAAATCTTGAAATCCAAAACAAATGATCAAGGTGTGCTTGTTACAGAATTGAAAGAATTTGCATTTGACGGGGAAGAAAAAATCTATTCGTCGCCTTATACCGTCATAGTCGGCAATAAGAAGGAGAAAGTTACATTAAATCAAAACAAAATCATTAATTTAACATATTAAGCATTAATTATAATTTAAAAACATGAAAGCGTTATACAATATTTTGCTGAGCATCGGTTTAGTCCTTTTAGGGATCAATATCTTCGGGCTTTTCAAAACCATGCGGAATCCAGATATTTATACGGAAGAATACCGTATAAGAAACAGGTTGAACGATGTAATGATCCCTTATCCGGCAATCAAAAAAATGCTTCACCGGAATGTCGGCGAAACGGATATTGATTTTGCGTACCGAATCAATAAAGTAGTACACGACGGCTTTGCCCATTACTGGAGAAATGAGGGTATTGACAAATATCACCTGAGAGTACCCGTTTGGGAAAACTATATGCTGTATGCCGCTTCGTATATCAAGCCGAAACAATATCTGAGATATGAATTTAGTGATTACAGGAAAAACCTGGAACGTGGAGCGGGACTCTGTTCAGCACATGCTATTATCCTCAAAGGTGTTATGATGGAAAATGGCATTAAAGCGGAATTATTGGATGTGGGTAAACAGCATGTGGTAACAAGGGTTGAGTTTGATAATCGAACGGCATATATTTTTGATCCCGACTTTGGCATTGCCGTACCTCACGACACGGCTGCCATTAGCACAAATCCCGAATTGGTGAGAGAACCATATGCCAATATGGCGGATTTGTATTATCCGGATGCGGTTGATCCATATACCACCGAAAAAATGGTTAAAATTTTCGGGATGAAAAAGTATGTGTACGAAGTGAACAATCCTTTTGAATTTTTTTCTTATTGGGCAAAATGGATCGTCCCACTGTTACTGATAATGCCTTACTGTTACGGGAAATTATTCCATAGAGGCAGGTCGACACAATCATATTGATAATAGGTATTGAAAATTAATTGCTTATAATTGTTGACATGAAACGGTTGATTAAAATTTTTGCTGTTTTAGTTTTTTTCATCATTATTCCATCAAGTATCATTATAGCATCGGAATATGAAGAAGTACATCCTGTTTCAGTGGAAACGGGCGAGCGCGTTTATATTATTATAGCTCCCACGAGAGACTTAAATGAATTCCGTAATATTGTCCAACAGGCTATTCGATTGAAACCATTTGGAAAAGTGGAAGTTAATATCAGTGAATTGGCAGATAAAGGTTTTCATGAAATTCCTCCCGGAAGAAATTCATGGTACGAATACGCGAGCCTGAATCCAACGCCTTACAAGTTCTTTCCCGATCCTATGATTGCACCTTTCATCCCGTCCGATTTTGTGAAAAAAAACCGTGAATTGCTTTTATCAAAAGCTGAAATTTTGCGTGAACATGGACTTGGAGCAGCTTTTTGGAGTTACGAGCCAAATTTTCTTCCAAGAGAATTTTTTGAGAAGTATCCTGAAATGCTCGGAGCCAGGGTTGACCATCCGAGGCGTTCAAACCATCCGGCTTTTGCACCATGCATAGATCTGAAGGAAACACAGGATATGAATGCCAGGATGATTACCGAGTTATTAACTAATGTTCCGGAAATTCATACATTCTTTTTTAAAACAAATGATGCCGGATCGGGAATCTGCTGGTCTGACTGGTTATATACAGGACCAAACGGGCCTACGCATTGTAAGCATATTAGCACAGGGGAAAGGATGGCCACCCTGATGAATTCATTTAAAAAAGGTGCAGCAATAGCCGGACGGGATATTATGATATACCTGACAGGATCATTGTTTACGGATACGGAGAGAGACGATATTTTCAATCATTTGCCTGATAATTGCTACTTCCAAAGCCGTATGTCGGACGAAGTAAAAGGAATTGGCAGCAGGCATGGCAGCGATTATCCTGTTCGTGGCTTTGTTGATCCACTGGAAATAATTCGAAATATCAATTCTATCAAAAATGAAACTACGAAAGCTGTATTTATAAATTTCAGGGCATATTATGACAGAAGCGCCGATCATATTGTTGCCATTGAAAAATTTATGGACATATTCGTCGACAATTTGAAACAAGATACGGAAGTAACAAGCGACCAGGCACAGATACTACAAATATGCACTGCCTGGGCTGGAAAAGAAAATGCACAAAGATTGGCCGATGTTTTTTCAGCCCTTGAAAGGGCGAACAGATATAGAAGGGGTATTAGTCCCAGGGCAAACGGAATTGATGCAGGCGTATCTGTTCGCCATATTACGCGACCGTTAGTTGTTGCACCTGACAGGTTATCCGCAGCGGAAGAAGACTATTTTCTTCCCTTTGTTTTCAATCCGTCTGAAATCGAAGCCCGTATGGATTATACCGATATGCACGGCGCTCGAATGGCCATACCTTCAGGTGTTATCAGTAGTTATGTTTCAATACTTGACTCAATTATTATTTCACTTGACAGTATTTGCGAAACCGCTACTGAAAAGGTTTTTCTTCAAAATATGGTAAAATCGCTGACAATTAATAAATGTATATTCCGCAGTGTTGGCAATTTTACCGAAGCGCAGGTAATTCGTGATCGAAATGCAGAAAAACTCAGCCTCCCCCCATGTCGCCCTGATAAAGAAATAACATGGACAGGAGACGCTGATTTGCAGCAGTTTAATTTGATTATGCGCGATGAGTTGGATAATACTTTGGAACTGATTCGTATTCTGGAAAACGGGGGAATGGATTTTATTGCCCACGCCAAAGAAACAAAATATGAAGACACGTTCCTGTTAGGTCCAAATCTGATAGAACAACTTTATTTGAAACGTAAAATAATGCTAAACCACTGGACAGATATCGAAGGGTATATGGTTATGCCACTAAAATAAACTATCTTTGCGCCAAAAATCTTATGCTGCATAATTCAGATTGTAAAATATTACAAATTTAAATATACCAAAAGATGAAGAGCAAAAGTATTATTTCAACCCGGCTGTTTTACACCATTCGTATTACGCTTTTAACAGCGATTCTTTTTTCATGCAGTTCCGGCGAACGACAATCCCAAAAATCAGGCAGTCGGCACGTCGAATGGAAACCCATCGGTATCGGAGGCGGCGGTTCCGTGTTTAGCGCCGAAGTCAGTCCGCACGACCCCGACATGGCATTTGTTTCGTGCGACATGACCGGTTCCATGGTTACACATGATGGCGGTAAATCGTGGAGGATGTTCAGTCTCAGCCATCAGGTACGCTATTTCGTTTTCGATCCGATTGATCCGAACGTGGTCTATGCCAATTCGTTTGCCCTTTTCAAAAGCGAAGACAAAGGGCTTACCTGGAAACTCTTTTATCCCGACCCTGCGGACGTGATATGCAAAGTCTCCAAAGGCGATCATGGCGCCGAAGTGATCATGCCCAAGGATTCGACCCGGCGCGCCGTTCAGGCTTTTGCCGTCGACCCGTCGAACTCGAAGCGCTTGTATGCCGCCATCAGCATCGATCAGCAGGTAGCGTTTTATACGAGTGTAGACGGCGGAGCAAACTGGACGAAAGAAAAGGAACTCGATCACGACGTGAAGAATATTTACATTGATCCTTCGTCGCCTGCCGACCGGCGGACTGTTTATGTTGCCTGGCTTGAAGGCGTCGATCAGCGCGTCAACGGCCGGTGGCAAAGTTACGGCGTTCCGAATAAAGATGTGAAATTCAACTATTTTGCAGGCGGTTACGATGCCGGAACAAAGAAATTCATTCTGTATGGCATTTCCGGGAAAGGATATGCCAATCGTGTGTACGATACGCAACTGGGTTTCTTTTATTCCGATAATGGCGGCAAAACATGGATAGACCGTAAAGACGGTATGCTCGATTATTGCGCGCCTGAAAGAAAAAACGCCGAATTTCGCCAGATAGCCGCCAGTGCTTTCAATCCGGGCACGTTGTACATTGCCTACAATAATTTAGGTATCCATGCCGATACCACCTGTTTCGGCGTAGCCAAAAGCACGGATTTCGGCAAGACATGGACGCTCCCGTGGCAGGATAAAATGGTCAGAGGCAGAAACAGGGAAAGAGGTCCCATTGTCACGCCCAACTTTCCGGGTAGCTGGCTTGACCTTCGGTTTGGATCGGGTTGGACGGGAATACCTCATTCCATGTCAGTTTCAGCCACCAATCCTGATATCATGTTCCGCACCGATTTCGGTCGCATCATCAAAACCGTCGACGGCGGCAAATCCTGGGAAGAGACTTACTCCGAACAACTGCCCGACGGCAGCTGGACAACCCGCGCAGTTGAAGTGACCACTTGTTACACCATCGATTTCGACCCCTTCGACGACGACCACCTGTTCATAACGATGACCGACGTGGGGTTGGTTGAGAGCAGGAACGGCGGGAAAGGCTGGTTGAGCGCCACCGAAAACAACGGCGTCCCGGAAAGTTGGGTGAATACAGCCTACTGGCTGATATTCGACCCCGACGTGAAAGATCGAATCTGGACGGTGATGAGCCTGAACCACGACCTGCCACGCCCTAAAATGTGGCGAACCCAAAAGGTTAGCAATTACAAAGGCGGTATACTGCGTTCAAACGACGGGGGCTCAACATGGACAGTGGTAAGCGAAGGTATTGGCGAAGCAGCCATGACGCACATCCTGCTTGATCCGACCAGTAAAAAAAATACACGGACGCTGTACGCCTGCGCTTTTGGTAAAGGAGTCTATAAATCGACCGACGACGGATTGACCTGGACGCAGAAAAACAATGGGTTGGAAGGCGCCGAGCCTTTTGCATGGCAAATTGAACGCAGGGAAAGAGACGGGACACTGTTCTTAGTAGTCAGCCGCCGCAGCGAGGATGGCAGCATTGGTGACGACCGCGACGGCGCGCTGTACAAGTCGACCGACGGCGCAGAATCATGGACAAAGATGACGCTTCCGGAAGGTTGTAATGCGCCTACAAGTATTCTCACATGTAAGAAATATCCAAAACGGCTTGTCATGACGGCCTGGGGGAGAGCGACACCGGGTAAATTCACATCCGACGCGGGAGGCGGGATATACATCTCGGACGACGAAGGCAAGACGTGGACGCAGACGATGGAGAATGATCAGCATGTTCATTCCGTCACCTTCGACCCGCGCAACGGTCGTTATTATGCCTGTGGCTTCAATGCCTCGGCCTATTATTCGGAAGACGGCGCCAAATCATGGACACGTATCAAGGGCTTCAACTTCAAATGGGGACATCGCGTGATACCCGATCCGCACGATACGGAAATGATCTATGTCACTACCTTTGGTATCGGCGTATGGCACGGACCGGCCAAGGGCGACCCGAATGCCATCGAAGATGTGGTGACAGTGCTTGAAAGAAGGTAGGATTGATAATTTATGAATAAATGTGTAAAGTAAACCGTTTTTCAGGGAGAAAGCAGGGATCGAACAGAGGGGTCGGGGAGGGCTTCAGATCAGGTTTCGCCGTAGTCGCGCTTCCTGTTCTTACCGTTCTTCCGGCGTTTCATGCACAATCGACTGCGCCGGCGCCTGAATCACAACATCCAAACATAATTTTTATCCTGACCGACGATATGGGTTTTAGCGATGTGGGCTGTTATGGCGGGCAGTTTATGCCGACACCCTGCATCGACAGGATGGCTTCGGAAGGCATTCGTTTCATGCAGTATTACAGCGCTTCGCCCATCAGTTCGCCGTCGCGTACGGGACTGCTTACCGGCCAGCATCCGGCACAATGGCATATCACCAGTTACCTGCAAACACGCGCAGGCAACCGCGATGCCGAGATGGCCGATTTTCTCGACCCCAACGCGCCCTCGCTGCCACGGGCGCTACAGGCATCCGGATACAGGACGGCCCATTTCGGCAAGTGGCACATGGGCGGCGGACGCGATGTTCTTGACGCGCCACCCATCGCCAGCTACGGATATAACGAGTATGCCAGCACCTGGGAAAGCCCGGATCCCGACCCGCTCCTGACGGCTTCCAACTGGATATGGTCGCCCGACGACATCGTCAAACGATGGAACCGAACCGCCTATTTCGTAGATAAAACGCTCGACTTCCTGAAAAGAAACAGGGGAGCGCCCTGCTTCGTCAATTTGTGGCCCGACGATATGCACACGCCCTGGGTGGGTAATTTCGAACAACAGATGGTCTTTCCCAAAGATGATGAGAGCGAAGCAAACTTTCGCACCGTTCTTGCCGAATACGACCGGCAGATAGGCCGGTTGCTGGATGGTTTGAAAAAACTGGGTATAGCGGAAAATACCGTTGTGGTTTTCACCAGCGACAACGGCCCCGCACCCAGTTTCAGAGGCAGTCGTTCCGGTAATTACCGGGGTTGCAAAGCCTCGTTGTATGAAGGTGGTATGCGATTACCTTTTATCGTCTGGAGCGGTGACGAACGCATCATACCACGCGGTATGGTCGACGACACTTCCGTTGTGAGCGCACTCGATATGTTCGAAAGTCTGTGCCGGATAGCCCATGTAAACGTGCCGGGAGGATATGTCAGCGACGGAAAGGACATGAGTAAAGCCTTGCTCGGCACGCCGCAAAAACGCGACAAAGCGCTCTTCTGGGAATACCGTCGCAACGACAAGATCGCTTTCCCTAAACCCGACGACAACGACATCAGTCCCAACGTGGCAATCCGGGAAGGCGACTGGAAGCTCCTTGTCAATGCCGATGGTTCGGAAGCGGCGCTGTATAACCTCGCCGACGACCCGCGCGAAACCAATCCGTTGAACGGCAAGCATCCCGAAAAAACGAAAGAACTGATTGACAAAGCGCTGGCATGGCGACGATCACTACCGGAATTAATGACGAATTACTAAATTATTTTACCCGCTTTCCTCTTATGTTTACTTTCAAATTCAAGACGTCGAACGCCGTTTCGCTGGGCGTCCTGTCGTTCATTTCAATGGGAATCGTTGCCCGCGAGCGCCCCAATATCGTTATGATCATGGCCGACGACCTGGCCTCTCATGAACTGGGTTGCTATGGCGGTAAGAACGTGCCGACCCCCCATATCGACCGTATTGCACGTGAAGGGGTACGGTTTACCCATTGTTACGCCACTACTTCGATGAGTTGTCCGATCAGGGCCTCTCTTTATACGGGGCTTTATCCGATACGAAGCGGCACGTACAAGAACCACCAGACCTCCCGTTCCGATATAAAGAGCGTCGCAGGCTATCTGCCCGAAAACGGATATCAGGTATGGCTTACCGGCAAAACGCACAATACGCCCCGTTCGGTTTACGACTTTGACATGATTCCCGGATTTGAAAAGGACTGTACAAGTGCGACGGCCGACTATTTCACCGACAGTCTCGAACAGCGTATCCGCAATACAGGCGACCCATTCTGCCTTTTTGTGTGCAGCACCCTGCCCCATGCACCCTGGACCGTGGGCGACCGCTCTTCCATTGATCCGGATAAACTGATCCTTCCGCCGCATCTTCCCGACAGCAGGGCGTTTCGCGAAGTTTACCGTACCTATCTGGCCGAAGTAAAGGCACTCGACGAACAGGTAGGAGCGATATGGAACATGCTGGAAGAAACGGGACAATTGGACAATACGCTGCTGATGTTTCTCGGCGAACAGGGACCCCAATTTCCCGGCGGCAAATGGACCTGCTGGGATTATGGCGTTGCCAGTGCGTTGATGGCACGCTATCCGGCGCAAATAAAACGCGGAAGCGTTTCCGACGTGCTTGTTCAGTATGAAGACATACTGCCTACCTTGATGGAATTTACGGGCGGGAAACGCGACGAAGCGTTTGACGGCGCCAGTTTCATGCCGGCTCTTTTTGGAAAAAAGACGGCGTGCCGTCAGTGGGCTTACGGCAATCACAACAATGTACCGGAAGGATCGGCCTATCCCGTGCGTAGCATCCGCGACAAGCGATACAAACTCATCGTCAACCTTGCGCCCGAAGCCGAATACCTCGAAAAGCATGTGATGAATTCGTATGTCTGGACGCTCTGGACGCAAGGCGACAGCCATGCCAAAGCCATGGCCAACAGGTATGTACATCGTCCGGAGATGGAATTTTACGATACGGAAAACGACCCTTGGGAACTTAACAACCTGGCATCCGACAAACGCCATGTCGAAAGAATCGCGGTCATGAAAGCCGAACTCGACAGGTGGATGAACGAACAGGGCGACCTCGGCGCCGCCATGGACGCACCACAGCCCGACGCCTCCAAAGACAAGGAGATACAACACAAGCTGACGGCGCTCCGGTCGCACGAAAGCGCCGTACTCGTCAAGGACGGCTGGCTGCGCGACCCCTATATCTGCATCGGTAGCGACGGCTATTACTACCTGATGGGAACGCCGCCCGATCCGGGCGTCTTGCACGGCGATCAAATTCATTTCTACCACATCCCCGAAGGACAAGACGCCGACGTCGTAAAACGCCCCGAAGTCGCGAAACTGAAAATATATATCTGGCGCAGTCCCGACCTGGCCGCATGGGAGGATTTCGGTATGCAATATATGCTGGATAAAGCGGTTTGGGGTCAAAAGCATCCGGACGCCTTTGAGACAGGTAGCCCCGAAGAATGGTTTGCATGGACGCCGCAAATGTACTGCGAGAGCGGAAAATGGATTTTTCTTCATACCTCGCCCGCACCTTATCGCAACGGCGCCGACCTGACCGTGTCGAAAGGGCTGATCAACCTGAGCGAATACACCTTCCCCATGGGCGACGACATGTTCAACAAAAGCGATCCGTCGCTTTTCCGCGACGACGACGGCATATGGTACCTTGTTTACGGCAATACGTTCATCGTGCCACTCAAGCCGGGTTTTGCCGGTCTGGCCGACGCACCCAAACGAATCGGCGCAAGTAACATACACATGGGCCATGAAGGGGCATCCATCCGGAAAGTCGGCAATAAATATGTTCTTTTTGGAACGGCATGGCTGACCGAACAGGGGAAAAAAGGTTCGTATGACCTCGTTTACAGCACCGCCGATCATTTATACGGACCATACAGCGAACAACGCATAGCAGGACGTTTCCTCGGACACGGCGCTCCCTTTCAGGATAAGGAAGGACGCTGGTGGTGCACGGCGTTTTTCAACGGAAAACGACAGAATGCCGACAGCAACGGCATGCAAAGTTGCGATACGGATCAACTTATTAATAAACAGGGCGTCGCCATCGTACCGTTAGAAGTTACAGCACTCGAAAACGGGGACATCCGTATCCGTGCCAAAGACGACAGTTATTAATATTCAAAAAAAAAATAGCGCCGCTGAAAGGCGGCGCTATTTTTTAAAAATCATTATTGGAACCTGACGATTACCGGATAACGGTAATCATGCCAGAACCCTCGAATGGTGTAATCGCCTGTTTTATTGTTTAACAGCGTAACTTCCAGATCGTCGCGATCGGGCGCGTCGGTGGCGGTTGTTTTAAACCCCGGTCGATTACGATTCAAAAATACCAGCCTTATCTCACCCGTTGCCGACGAAAGGCGTTTTATTTTTACGCTCTGCTCGCCCTTTTTAGCCTGCGGCCAGGAAAGCGAATAGGCACCCTGCGCATCAGGCGAGAGCGTCGCGCCGCTTTCGGAAAGTACGCTGTAATCGACGCCGGCAGCCAGGTCGCCACTCCTTGTCTCTACCCAAAAATAGGTGACTACATCATACGGGCGCACACGCTCGCTGATGAAGCGGATACGCATCGGGCAGGTCACATTTTGTTCACCCGATTCAACCCATTCAAACAGCGGTGTGCCAGCTGGTGGAGAGGGGTTATAATGAATCCTGTTCATGAATATTGCCTTACCGTCGGCTGCTATCTCGTGCTGGAGGTCCTGTTCGGTACCGTTTCCGGTTTTTACGTTGGATACATAATATACATGCTCCAGTTCGGGAAGTCCTTCCGGCCATGTGTCATACGGGTGGCAACCTCCAACTGACGCCAAAACAAAAGCCACGCTTATACTTATTACAATATTTTTCATATTTACATTATTTTATGATAATAACTTATTAATTTTCACTCCAGTTCGGATTTTGCACAATATTACCTTCCGACTTTGCAATTTCGTTGGTAGGTATCGGATAATAATAATCGCGTTCAGGTCGGAAAGAGCGAACGCTTGCGCGCTCCCACACCCACATATAATGTGCAGGATACACAAATACGCCGTCCAGACTGCCATTGGCGTCGGTACATGACTGTTGAAGCATTGCTTCAGTAGCCGGTTCAATCGCTTCATCGCTAAAGTAATGATTCCCCACAGTAGCCTTGGGAAGTACAATTTCCGCTATTTTCCAGCGTATGATGTCGTGGTAGCGGCGACCTTCGCACATCAGTTCCACAGTACGCTCGCGACGTATCTCTTCGAGCATGTCAAGTCCGTTTTCCAAAACAAACGCATTGGTTAGTTTAACGTCAAATCCGGCGCGGGCGCGGAGCGCGTTGACCGTTTCATCCAACTGGGCGTCGGATATAGTACCGTTGCGTTCGTACAGCGCCTCTGCATACGCAATCAGCATTTCACCCCAGCGCATCAGGATATGGTCGTTGTTGTCCGAAGTGCCGATAGTAGCAAACTGCCCTACATGACCCTTTTTCAGCTTATACCCCGGTTCGTGCCGTGTTGTGTTATAGTAATGGTTGTAGCGTTCGCCTCTTCTCATTTTCCATGCTATCTGGTAGCCCGAAACCAATACACCCGGATCGTCGTCAGGATCAAATTCCCGCCAGAAGGTGAGCGTCAAACGTGGTTCACGCGGGTGACCGTTCGGCTGAGAGCCATCCTGTGCATCCCTGTCACATTCAAAACCAAATACATTATTATAAGAGGTCTCGTTGGCTGGCGGCAGGTAATATTTTGATTTCTCGCCCGGTAAACCGTCAGCATACAGGTAGGTGTCTATCATGTAACGCGTGACAGCAGAACCCTCCTGGCATCCGGCGGAGTAATTAGTGTTCCAGTAACCGCTGCCGGTCGTCCCATTGGGTCCGTGCGCCTTACCGAAAATTGTTTCCAGATTAATGTTGTTGCGTTCTTCGTATAACATACCCAGATAAGCATACTTACCGTCACCTGTGTAAAGTTGATGTCCTTCTGCCGACAGTTCGCGAAAGGCATTGATACTGACGTCGAGGTGCGCCTGCCAGTCGCTGCCCATGTTGTGATATTTCCGCATGGTTCCTTCGTGCAGTCCAATGCGCACCATCAACCCTAACGCCGACGAACGTGTGGCGCGACGGCGGTCGATCTCATCGGTGATAATTGACAAATCGGCACGGGTTGGAAGGTACCTTGCCGCCTGGCGAAGGTCTTCATAACACTGTTGAATAACCGTTTCGCGTGGCGTGCGGCCCATTGTTAAATCGGGGTCCTGCGTTTCTTTAAATGTCTTGAGCACCATCGGCACGTCGCCATATTTGCATACTAAGTCGAAATGCCACCATGCCCTGAAAAACAGCGCTTCGCCAAGATAGCGATTGCGTATCCTTTCGTCCAGCGGCGAGCCGGGCGCATTTTCAATGATGTTGTTGGCAAAGGCAATACGTCTGTACGGGTCTGTCCAGTTACCACTGGTACCGGATAGTGTCCAGCGTCCGGCGCTTTGCACCATATCTCCGTTGGTCATGCTTTGATTAAACAAATCATCGCCGCGAAAATCATGACCTTTATCCGGGAGTTGCTGGTAAAGCCTGTTCGATGCACCTTTGAAATGTGCTTCGGTCAGCCAGAAATTTACGTCTGTCAAATCGGTTTTCGGCGTCACGTCGAGCATACTGTCGCAACTCGTCAAAACAGTCGCTAAAACTAATAAAAACAATATATTTTTCATATTTTCAATGTTTTAGAATGATAAATTAACTCCCATCGTCCATGTACGCATAAACGGATAATAGTTTCTGCCTACCCTATTGTTTATTGTACCCTCCGAGGTGCGGGTTTCCGAATTGTTACCATACTCCGGATCCCATGCGCTCAGCATATTGGTATGTTCCCATACGTCGTTGCCGGTGATGTATATTCTGAGCGACTGTATATATTTCGTGACGGGAACCGAGTAGCCTAACTGAATGTTTTTCAGACGAATGTATGCGCCATTTTGTACCCATCGGTCGGCGTATTCGTAATTGTGGGCGCCCGATTCAAACAGGCGCGCGAAATAGGCGCCTTTGTTGTCCTCCCTCCAGTAGTCCCTGTTGATGGTCCATGGCATTTGGGCGGAGCCTCCCATGGGTGTCAGGTGCTGACTGCGGATAAAGAACGAGCGTTTTCCTATACCTTGAAAGAAACAGGAAAAGTCAAAGCCTTTCCATTGTACTGCCAGATTAATCCCATACGCATAGTGCGGGTTGGCATCACCCAGATAGACAAGGTCGCCCGGATCGTCGGGTGTTTGACTTCCTATCGAGCCTACCTTATGGTCGGCTTTACCCTGCGCTACATAGCGCGTATCGCCTCCGGCTATACGTGCATCCTGACTGCCAAACGATTCATAACCCGGATTGGCTGCCTTGTAGGCAAGATATTCATCGCGGCTGTTCCAGAATCCATCTGTCTGATAGCCCCACAGCGTGTATATCGGATAACCCTCAATCAGACGCACCGTTCCGGAATTGATGGTGTTAATACCTTTGTATTCTATCAGTTCGTTGCGACTGTCGTCGATATTGAACGACACGCTATAGCGAAAGTCGTCGATTTTATCGCGCCAGCCAACCGACAATTCCCACCCCCAGGCTTTCATCGTGCCTACATTTTCGACGGGCAGCACTTCAACGCCCACAAGGTTGCCGGGCGCCATCGTCGAAAGCATGTCTAAGTTTTTCTTCCAGAAATAATCGGCCGTCAGGTTAAGTCTGCGTTTCAGGAAAGACATGTCGACGGCCACATTGGTGGTTTGTACCGTTTCCCATGTAACATCGGCCGAAGTCATCTCCCGTTTGTAGTACATTCGTTCGCCCATCCACCGGTCGCCCCTGTAAATGGTTCCTATGTAGGGGTAATACATGCTGTTCAGTACGGTGCTGTTTCCTACCTGTCCCCATGAGCCGCGCAGTTTCAGGAAATTGACATACTCCTTGACGTTGCTGAAAAAAGATTCTTCGCTGATGACCCATCCGCCCGATACGCCGGGAAAAAATCCGAAGCGGTTACCGGGCGCCAAACGTGAACTGCCGTCATAGCGGGCGACAAATTCCAACAGGTAACGGCTTGCGAAATCATAGTTGACGCGACCGAAGAGCGACGCCATTTTCCATTCGTTCACTCCGTCGGAAAGCACTGAATTAGTTGCAGATCCTGAGTCGTAAAAATTGAAACTGAAAAGTTCGTCCGATAAGAGATCGTATGCACGAACGTCTATCTGGTCTCTCATCCAATGCTCATACGATCCTCCTCCCAACAATGACAACGTGTGGTTATTGAAAGTAACTTGATATTTAGCCAAAACCTCCAGTTTATCCTGAAAGTTTTCGTTTTTGATTTTTTGCACGTTTGAATTTGGCGCGTTGGTATTGTAATCGCCACGGGGACCGTTGCGTCCCTGGCCTGCCAGATATACCCGGTCGATTTCGCGACTATACGTGCCGAAGCGACGGGAAGCACTAAGGTCGACGGTTAATCCCTTTACCAAATTTTTGATCTGCAATACGCCGTTGGCAGTAACAAAATGATTTATCGTGATGTCTGTTCCCGCGTACTTCATGGCTCTGATCGGATTCGCATAGAGGTCGCTGCTATAAGGGTCTTTTTCATAGTTGACGTCATCTTCCGGCAGATACATGTTTTCTCTTCCGCGTGCAGTGAATAGCCCTTCCATGAGACTCTCGTGACTTTGAGAATTGCGGTTTGTAGTATTGTTCTCATACGAAACGATCAAATTGAAATCGAGATACTTATTCATTTCGGTATTGATATTTGTCCGCAGGTTGTACCTGTCGTTACTGTCGGGTCCATACTTAAGTAACCCGTGCTGGGTGTAATATCCGCCCGAAATGAAATAGGTGGTTTTACCATGTCCGCCTCTTATTGACAAAGCATGTCGTTGCGATGAGGTATGGGTGCGTAATCCCTCCACTAACCAGTTGGAGTTGCCAATGGCCGACTGATATCGGTTAATGGCTGACGGGTGAATATCCCGCATGTAATTGGGGTTTGCCAGCCATTCCGAGAAATCGGAAGGGAACTCGATGATGTCAAGCGCTGCAATCCTTGAGTCAAGGATATGTTGCTGTTCTTCCCAGGGCGGCAAGCGTTGCGGCATGAGACCCGGCACACTGATACCGCAGGAGCCGTTGTAGTTAATCGTCACCTTTTGGGGAGAGCCCTTTTTGGTGGTCACCAAAATGACGCCTCCTGCGGCGCGCGAACCGTAGATGGATGCCGAGGCGGCGTCTTTGAGTACCGATATGCTTTCAATATCATCCGGGTTAAGGTTGCCCAGACTGCCTTCCACGCCATCAATGAGCGTCATAGCGCTTACTTCGTTCACCGACGAGTAACCGCGTATGCGCAGTCCGGCATTTTCGCTTCCGGGCTGACCGCCACCACGCAATACCGTTACGCCCGGCATCAATCCCTGCAGCGAGTTGGTAACGCTGGTGCTGGGACGAGAGGTGATCTCATCGCCGCTGATTTGCGACACGGCACCTGTCAGGGTTACCTTTCTTTGCTGTCCGTAGCCCACAACGACTACTTCTTCGATTTGCTGCACGTCTTCAAGCAACATGACATTGATGTTTTGCCGGTTGCCTACAACATGTTCCTGCGAGACATATCCCACAAAGGTAAAAACCAGTACGGCGTCCCTGTTGGGAACGGTAATGGCGAACTTACCGTTTGCATCGGTAAACTGCCCGGTGGTTGTGTTTTTCACCATCACATTCACGCCAGGCAACGTCTCGCCGGTATCGTCGGTAACCGTACCGGTAACGGTAATACCCTGTTGGGCAAAAACCGCCGACGTACAAACAGATAATAGAAAAACGATAAGGGTGTTTTTCCATGCCTTAAATTTGTTAAATAAATTTGTTTTTTTCATACATTAGTTATTTAGTAAAATAATCGTATCCGTTATGTTTTTTGAAAAGGTAATAATTTAAGTCATCCGCCGACTCTTTCAATTATTTTGAAGTGCAAAAATAAGTAATTTTTTATTATTTTGAATAAAAAATCAAAAAAATCATCTTTTTTTGCCGGATAAGCCTGTTTTTTGCTTATTTTTGCACTGAATTTATTAATCATTGAAATCTTTATCCAATGAAAACTTTTTTTTTATTTCTAGCAGTCTGTTGCCTGACAGCTTGTCATCGACCTGATTACCAGCCTTCATTTTCCGTATGTGGGAAACTGTCCGAATATCCTGCCGTTATAAAAGCGGGTTATGACGGCATGGAATTGATAATAGGTGATTTTTTAGTTCCCGATAAAAGCGAAGCTGTTTTCCTGAACAACCTCGAACAGATGAAGCGGTTGGACGCCAAGATCGTTTCGTGCATGCAGTTTTACCCTGCTTCGCTAAAAATTACCGGTCCCGAAATCATGCTTGACGAGGCGCTGGCATGGGCGGAAACAACGTTTCGCCGTGCGCAAATGGCGAATGTGCCATACATCGTGCTGGGCAGCGGCGACGCCCGCATGGCACCCGACGGTTTCGACAAGCAGGAGGCTGCGCGTCAATTTACCGAACTGTGCCGACTGCTGGCGCCCATCGCTCAAAAATACGATGTCGTTGTGCTGGTGGAACCGCTTGCCCAAAAATATTCCAATATCATCCTGACATTAGGTGAAGGTGCAGCCATCGTAGAGGCGGTCAACCATCCGCATGTACAGTTACTTTGCGACATCCACCACATGTTGCTCGAAGACGATCCCCCCGACGAAATCATTAAATATGGCAAATACATCCGGCATTGTCACATTGCAGAAAAAGATGCACGAACCGCACCCGGAACATTTGGCGATGATTTCAGACCCTACTTCAAGGCGTTAAGACAAATCAATTACCGCGGAAGCATTTCGGTCGAAATAGATTATGTGAACGGCAAATATCAATGGGATGATTTTGACAAACAGTCAGTCTCCGCATTGCAATACATGAAACGAAGTTGGTCTGACGCGCTTAAGACAGATGCCCATGTCACAGTGGATATTTCCCGCATCCGGCATACGATGCAGGGTGGTATGGGGGCTTCATGGCATGCGATTATCAAGGAATTGCATGAATTGCCGGTTGATGAACACTATAAATATCCGCTTCTGTATGAGCGGAACAGAGGCAGTGCATTTGGCGGAAACCCGCCCGTTGCGGACACTTCCGCATGGCGTCAGATCAAACAGTATGCATCCTGGTTGGGAATGAATTTTATGCGGGTTGAATTGAGCCGCCGCATGTTTGAACCGGAACAGGGAAAATACGACTGGGAAAACGATGAGATGCAGGCTTTATTTCTTATACTGGATTGGTGTCAGCAACATGATGCGGACGTTTTTCTCCAGCAAATGTGGGGATTTGTTGCCTGGAATGCCTGTCCTGGCGTTCATCCGTTGATTAGTGCGCCCAGGGACCTCGACGCGTTCGCTTATGGCATTGCCGATTTGCTGGATTATCTCGTCAAGAAAAGAGGTTATACCTGTATCAAATATTTCTGCATGGTCAACGAACCGCCGGGTGGAACCTGGGGATACTGGTGGGAATACGGAGACGAAAAGGGGGCGATTGATGATGCGTGGAAAAGACTGAAAGAGGTATTCAACGAACGGGGCATTACCATACTCCTTTCAGGACCCGACTGGACGGACATGCCGCCTTTTATCGAGAAAAATCTCACATTTGCTCCCTTTCTGGGAAGTATTGACATCCATTCATACCGTGGTGTAAATGATGATGGCGAAGCCAACCTGAAAAAATGGTCCGACTGGGCGCACGCTGCCGGCAAGCCATTTTTCCTGACTGAATATGGAAACATGAATTTGGGATGGGGGGGGAGTCATCCTGCACCAAAATCATTTGAGGCGGCTCTTTCGAATGCAAACGATGTGATCAGGGCGTTGCGTGCCGGTGTGGACGGCGTGAACCGCTGGAGCTATACAAACAAGGGTGATCTGGACGGGCAATGGCAACTTATCAGGACATATGACTTTGAATCGAAACAATATCTCAAAGAGGTTACAGTTGAGAATGAGGCATTTTACGGTTTTGGCATTTTGTCGCGTTTCCTTTCTAAGCACTCATCTGTTGCAGCTTGTTCCAAGAGCCTGCATGACAGCGTATTGATGTCGACGGCTTTACTCAGTCCGAAAGGCGAACTGAGCATTTTCCTCGTCAACCTGTCGGACAGCGATCTGCCTGTCAACCTCGAAATAAAATCGTTTTCCGGAAAGCGAATGAATGTGTACCAGGTCACAAAAGACCTTGTCACACAACCTGGCTTCGAACTGAATGTGTTGTATCATTTCAAACCGTCACAAAAGAAAACAATAGCGTTACCAGCGAAAAGCATCACTACGGTAAGCAGTTATTTGCTGAAACACGATGAAAACGGCATCATTTGATTTCCTGTATCAGTATTGACGAAAACAAAGTATATGAAAAATCGGTGTACAATTGAAAAATATCTCGACAGGATCAATTACGACGGGGATTTGACCACCTGTTACGACACGCTGAAACGGCTGGTTTACTGCCATTTCACGAGCATACCTTACGAAAATCTGGATATTTTGAATCATATCCCGCTGTCGCTTGAAATACCCGCGATCTATGACAAAATCGTCAACCGGCGCCGGGGCGGTTATTGCTTCGAACTGAACGCGCTGCTTAACTGGCTTTTAAATAGTATCGGATTTCAAACCGAATCCTATCTGGCGCGTTTCATGTTCAACGAACCGGCCGGAACCATTCCCATCCGGCGGCACAGGGTGATGAAAACCGTTATTGACGGCGTGGATTATATCGCCGATGTCGGCGTGGGCATCGAAGTTCCCCTGTACCCGCTGCAACTTTGTGAAAACAGGGAAACAGAGATACGGGGATTGCTGTACAGATTTGAAAGAGACCTGCAATTGGGATGGGTATTGCAGTGCAGGAACATCATCAAAAACGAAAACGAATGGAAAAACATATACGCATTTACGGAAGAATACCAGCATGAAATAGATTTTGTCCAGCCTAATTTCTGGTGCCAGTACAGTCCGGATTCGCCGCTCAACATGCAGAACAAGATCGCCCTCCGCACCAAAACCGGCAAATACACGATAGACGGTTCTGTTTTCAGGATATACGAGTTAGTCGAATCGCAATTGAAAATTACGGAAAGGGTTTTTGAACCTGCCGAGTTGAAAAACCTGTTAAGCGAATTTTTCGGAATCGTTTTGTAATGCAGTAAAATAATTATCATATCTGATTAAAATATCATCATGAAATCAACAGTTTTATTATTCGCGTTAGCGCTTTTTTCGTTGTCCGTGCAGGGACAGAACCTGTCAGTCGCATGGGATGAACTCACCGCATCCGATTTCACGGAAGGCGTGAAAAAAGCCGAAGGCGTATGCCTCATTCCCATCGGCGTCATCGAGAAGCACGGACAGCACCTTCCGCTGGGAACAGACGTCCTGATCGCCAGGGAAATCAGCCTGCGTGCCGCCAGGAAAGAGTATTGTATTGTTTTCCCTTATTATTACATGGGGCAAAACTACGTCGCTGCGCCGCAACCGGGCGCCATCGCCTACAGCGCAGACTTGCTGTTTAAAATGCTGGATGAGACCTGCCGTGAAATAGCGCGAAATGGCTTGAAAAAAATCATCCTCGTCAACGGACACGGCGGCAACAACTTCTTTTTGCCCTATTTCTGCCAGATGCAGATGGAATCGCCGAAAGACTATGTCGTCTATTGGGTCAACCCCGAGGCGGATGCAGAAACGCAAAAAAAGATCAGGCAAATGCGTAAAACGGCTACTGGCGGACATGCCGACGAGATGGAATCAAGCCATGTGATGGCATCTTATCCCGAACTGGTGAAAATAGAACGGGCTACCGGGGAATCGGGTGAAAACCAAAAACTGTCGCCCTTGGGCGAACTCACGGGGTTACGGTGGTACAGTCAATACCCGAATCATTACGCAGGCGATGCCAAAGACGCTAATGCCGCTTTAGGCGAGTTATCTTTGGAAAGTATCAGTACCGAACTCGCCAAACTGATCAAAGCCATAAAAGCCGACAAGGCAACATCCGCCCTACAGGAAGAGTTTTTCCAAAAGAAATCACGCCCGCTCGAAACAAAAACGCGGTAAATCATAACAGCATGTCAAGCATTTTTTATTGTCATTGAATAATTCACAATTCATAATTATCTTTATATGAAATCTCTTACAATCTTATGTGTAACTGTCGGGCTACTCTGTTACTTTTCCGACACATCGGCTCAATCCGTCAAAGCGGATAAAAAACCGTTCGTCTCCGTTCCGTTGCCGGGTAACCCGTCACGACCGGTCACCTATGATGTTTCGGTCGTTATTGCCAACCAGTTTGAATCGTTTGCCGTGCCAAAAGGCGTACATCCGAGGGTTTACTTACACGCTGAGGAGTTTCCCGATTTAAAGGCGAAAGCAAGCCTGAACGATGCCATTTCAGCCATCTACTATGACAGTTTAGTCGCTTTAGCCAATAACGCCGACTTGTATGCCGGAAGTATATTACCTGTCCCAAGTACGGAAACCGGCAATAACTTTAACACTTTTGTAGTAGAATCGGCGCTTAGCAGGGCGTTGCTCTATCGCTTAGACCCTGTTGTCAACAGGGAGAAAGGGCGTGAAGCGCTTACGATGGCTAAAAACTTTCTGCATACCTGGCGCGACGGGACGACCGGCAGCGATTACGGACGCGGAAACCAGGCCTCCAGGGTGTTGCACGACTTCTCCATCATCTATGACTGGTGTTATGAACTGATGACACCGGCAGAAAGAAAGGAAATGATCGGGGAAATCATATTCAAGGACAAGTCGAAGGGCATCCATCTGGGTAGCCATACCGACGATCCGAATAACTTGTCGACGGGTCTGATGAAAGCGCTCACCATGCTTGAGATGAGTACAACCGCAAGCCCCAATAACCTGTACCGCAACTGGGAAACAAGTTTCAGGGTGGCGGATTTCGGCGCACACAACGGTCACCACTTAGAAGCGCCTGTACCTGCGATTACCGCTTTCGCCATCGCGGTCTGTGACGAGTATCCGTATGCCTGGCAGATTGTATCGACGTGGCTCTTCGATAACGTTTTTCCGACCAGTAATTTCATGTTGGAAGCTGGTATGCCCTGGCAGGGAGCCAGTTACGGCACAGCCCGTCTCGCGCCCCTCGCACGCGCCAACCTGCTTGTTTACCAGATGATGACGCCCGGCAGTCGCAAATCGTGTTTTACGTCCAACATCGTCGATGCGGCACATTCCTACTTTTATTACCGCCGTCCCGACGGTCAGTATGTACGCATGGGCGACACATTTCTCACCTCGATGGCTTTTGGCTTGCCGCACCAGCAGCAGGAACAGGAGATGATGCTGTGTGTCAACAAGATATTCCGCGATCCCTATATTCAGAAAGAACTGACATTCTTGCGCCGGTACAAACAATTTTCGCCCGTGCTGGGATTTGTGTTATGGGATAATACCATCCAACCGGTGGAATCATACAATACGCTGCCTACCGCCTTCTACTCGCCCTATCCCAATGGAGAGATGACGCACATTACCAAGTGGGTTGACGGTATTAACTTCGGTTCCAATGCGTTGAATATAAACATGAAGATAGGCGACCTCCGTACCTGGAACCACGAACACATGGACGCGGGTTCTTTCCAGATTTATTACAAGGGCGCGCTGGCAGTCGATGCCGGCATTTATGAGGGACAAGACCTGGGACAGGGCGCCAATTTCGGTTCGGAACCCGAAGCGGGATGGGATAAAAGCGCTATCTCGCACAACACGATACTGATTCGCGACCCGAAGATGGATGAAAAGACTGCCGAAACAAGCAACCCGCGCGAACATGGTTTTAATTATCGCGGACGGGAGCTTGCCAATAGCGGCGGGCAATATTTCATCTGGAATGGCGGTCATCCTTCTCCAAGAAATCTTTACCGGAAAAATGGCGTTCCTTCTTATTTTATGGATAATACCATAAAGGAAACCTCACCGCTTCGAGGTAAGACAATTCCTGCCACCGGACCGATTGAAGGGAATATCCCGACAGCCGAAGTGTTGTCGCACTACATCCCCGAAGGCCGTAAACCATCATTCACCTACCTCAAAGGCGACATGGCTGAGTTGTACGGTTACCGCGCCGAGGAGGCGAAACGCTCTTTTCTGAGCCTCGACTTCAACAACGAAGCCTATCCCGGCGCGCTGATCGTCTTCGACCGGATCACCTCCGGAAACAAATGGGGCGATGGCGCCAACTATGAGAAGTACTGGCTGTTGCATAGTATTAACGAGCCTATCGTCAGCCGCGACAAGGACGGGCATATCGAAGGCTTTCGCATTCATCGCACCGAACAGGTTTTACCCGGCATGAAATATAACGGACAACTTATCGCCACCCCGCTGTTACCGGCTAAGGACAATCTGAATTATGAATTGGTCGTCGGTCATTATGTGTTCGGTCAGCCCTACCGCGTAGCTCGGGGCAGGATGATAACCGAAGAGGACGGACAGTTTATGATTACGCTATCGCCGAAAAAGAAGCGCCTGACCGACTTGATGCTCAACGTCATGCAGGTATCCGACGTAGGCGCGCAACCATTGCCCGTAAAGATGATCGGCAGCGAGACCGACGCGCTGGTCGGCGCCCGGATTTTCGACTGTATGGCGATGTTTTCGACGAGCGGCCAACTGCTCAACGACAGGGTGACGATCCCGGCAGCCGGTGATGAAGGCGAGATGAAGTATCATATTGCCGACCTCGCCGGAGGCGCCTGGACAGTCATCAACGATAAAGGAATGAAAGTAGCCCGTTTCGATGTGGATACCAAAGGCAACATCGGCTTTTTCATTGCGCCGGCGACAGGCACCT
>Ga0082212_10003313_pt1 | contig 22948 bp, 19 predicted proteins | sample TergutNt197P3_FD_71548 | JGI IMG/M metagenome (GOLD analysis project Ga0082212, IMG submission 71548) | Neocapritermes taracua P3 segment gut microbial communities from Petit-Saut dam, French Guiana - Nt197 P3 | ecosystem: Host-associated > Arthropoda: Insects > Digestive system > Gut ...
TGGAAAAAATTTGTGAACATGTAAGTCAATTTAAGTCTCATCAAAGCCATTCTGAAAAAGACCATGAAGTACTTGTACATGAATTATTAGAATATTGTGGATACACATTTGGAGAAGATTTTAAATATCGCCATGGATTTATAGATATAGGAATATTCAAAGATAATAAATGTATTTGCATTATAGAAGTAAAGAAAGAATGGTCACCAGAAAGATTTATCGAAGCTGCCAAGAAGCAAGCATTTTCATACGCATCCGAGCAGGGGGCCAGATTTGTTATAATCACTAATAGTGACAGTTATTATATATACGATAGAAAGCTTCCTGGTTTTCGTTACGATGATCACTTTCTTGGCAAATTTCAACTGACCGACATAAACTCCGAGTCTGATATTGATACAATCAAAAAACTATTCAAAGACAACCTTTTGCTTCATGATAGTTAACACAATATCATTTGACAGGTTCATCCGGTTTTAACCTTACTTTTGCCAAAATGCTGTGCGTAGGCCGCCGCACAGGCGGCGATGGACAAGCCCGTGTCCGGTGCAGCATGGCTCTGTCATTCCCGCGAAGGCGGGAATCCAGTGAATTTTGTCATTACTGCAACGCTTCAGACAAAATCGTGTCACTCAGGATTCATCTCTTCAACAAGGAATAGCTTCCAGGAACGACTCCGCATAGCGAAAGAAATAATGGAGGTAAAGGCAACTGGATTCCCGCCTTCGCGGGAATGACAGAGAGAGGAAAAATACCCTCACGCCGGTTGAACCATAAAAATTGACTCGATTGTATTAAATGTATACATTGCAAACACAGGAGGTACAACATGACCACTGTGACCGCTCGTATTGATGAAGAAACCCACGGCAGACTGGATCATCTCGCCAAAGCCACTGACCGTTCCCGTTCCTGGCTGGTGGCTGATGCCGTGCGCCGTTATGTCGAAGAAGAAAGCTGGCAGGTTGCCGCCATTGAGGAAGGCGTACGCCAGGCTGATGCCGGAAATTTTGCTGCGGAGAATGAAGTAAAGGCTGCCTTTGCACGCTGGGGCGTCAATGCCGAATAAACACCCGGTCATTTGGCTGCGCTTGTCTTTGCAAGATATGCAACAATGCGCGGAATTCATAGCCAAAGATGATCCGGAAACCGCCAAACAGGTCGTTGACCGTATATGGCAGGAAGGGCAAAGCCTATGCTCACTCGCCGACAGAGGACGTCCCGGCAGGGTGCCGGGCACGCGGGAGCTTGTGCCAAGAGGTCTTCCCTACTTTCTTGCTTACCGAGTAAAAGGAAAGAGAGTACAAATTCTGCGTATTATCCACACGGCCCGTCATTGGCCGCCGCAACAGATACAATATTGCTCTTGATTTCAACAAAAAAATAAGTATGCTATCTCCATAGTTTGTTGTTTTTGAGGTGGCTGCTATGCGCGCTACGCGGTTTTTTTCTTTCGGTATAGGATGCCTCTGCGGTCTCGCGTTTATACTTGCCTCTGCCTTGAGCGCGCGGGCCGCAAGCTTTGACGATGCCGTCGCCGCGTACCAGCGCGCGGATTACGCGAGCGCGATGCGCATCTGGCACGACTTGGGCGAGGCGGGCGATGTGCGCGCCATTTACAACCTCGGGGTGCTTTTCGACCTGGGGCAGGGGGTGACGGCGGACCCGGCGCGGGCAGCCGTGTACTTTCAGCATGCAGCGCAAGCGGGGCACGTGCGGGCCATGAGCAACTACGGACGCCTTCTGGAACAGGGGCGCGGGGTGGCGAAGAATGAAGAACTGGCCGCGCACTGGTTCCGCAAGGCGGCGGAAGGCGGCCTTGCGGAGGCGCAGTACAATCTCGGCCTGATGTATGAACGTGGACGCGGCGTGCCGCAGGACGAACGCGATGCCGCCGCCTGGTACAGCCGTGCCGCAGCCGGCGGGCAAAGCGCCGCCCTGGAGCGCCTGGGGCTCTTTTACCGCGACGGACGCGGCGTGGCGCACAACGCCACGCGGGCTACGCTGCTGCTGTACGGCGCCGCCATGGACGGCAGGCAGGAGGCCATGCAGGCTCTGGAGCAGATGGCCCCGCAGCAAACGCCTTTCTCCCTGTTCGGGCAACGCCTGGACAGCGCGGAGCGCGCTGACATGCGCAAGGCGCTCGCGTCGGCCAGGGCGTCCGCCGTGCGGGAAGACGACAAATACGCCTGCGATATCTACCAGGTGACGGAAAGCGTGCCGGGCGCCTCGGAACTGGCCGCCTGCTACGGCAGGCAAAACGCCGACCGGCCCGCGCCGCTGGGCTTTATCAAAATTGACTACCCGGCGCCGGATGCGGCGCGTGCGCAAAAGATTCGCGGCATGGTCGAAACGCGCTTCGGCCCCCCGGCGGCCTCGGAAGGCGCGAACAGCCTTTTGTGGAACCTGGGAACCGTGATCGTCGCCACGCAATATGCGCCGGATTTGAAGCAAATGGCCTTGATGTACATGGTTCCCAAGGTATATCACCTGACCAGGCAGGATGGCGCCGAGGCGAAGTAACCGGGTAGCGGCCCGGCATGTTGCCGATGGCGGACGCGAGTCCGAAGCAAACCGCAGGCGGCGGAGTTTTGCGCGCAGCGATTTTGTGAGAGGAGCTAGACAGTGAAAAGCATCGCGGAGATTAACGAGCGCATCAAAAAAGGCAGGGCCGTCATCCTGAATGCCGCGGAAATGGCGGAGACCGTCCGCCGCCTGGGCAAGGACAAGGCCGCTCAAGAGGTGGATGTGGTGACCACGGGCACCTTTTCGCCCATGTGTTCCTCGGGCCTGCTCTTCAATATCGGTCAGCCGGAACCGCCGCTGATCAAAACGTCCAGGGTCTGGCTGAACAATGTGCCCTGCCATGCGGGCCTTGCGGCGGTGGACGGTTTTTTGGGCGCAACCGAACCGGAAGAGGACTGCCCGCTGAACAAGGTCTATCCCGGCCAGTTCAAGTACGGCGGCGGCCATGTGATCGAGGAACTGGCGCGGGGAGGGAGCGTGCAACTCCGCGCCGAAGCGTACGGCACGGACTGCTATCCCAGGCGTTCGCTGGATCGGCAGGTCACGCTTGCGGATCTGCCCTTTGCCGAGCTGCTCAATCCGCGCAACTGCTACCAGAATTACAACGCGGCCGTAAACCTGGCCGACCGCACCATCTATACCTATATGGGCCCTCTGCGGCCGAAGTGCCGCAACGTCAATTACGCCACGGCCGGCCGGCTCTCCCCGCTGTTCAACGATCCTTTTTTCAGGACCATCGGCCTCGGCACGCGCATTTTCCTGGGGGGCGGCATCGGCTACGTGATAGGCGCGGGCACCCAGCATAACGCCAAGCCCCAGCGCAGTGAGCGCGGCCTGCCGCTCACGGCGGCGGGCACGCTTATGCTCAAGGGGGACCTCAAGGGCATGAATCCGCGCTATCTGCGCGGCCTGTCTTTTATCGGTTACGGTTGCTCGCTGGCGGTGGGCGTGGGCATTCCCATTCCCATCCTGGATGCGGACATGGCCTGGTTCACCGGGGTGGACGACTGCGACATCCTCATGCCGGTAAGGGAATACGGACACGATTACCCGAATGGCGTGAACCGCATCCTTCAGCACGTCACGTACGAGGAACTCAAAAGCGGCGAGGCCAGGATCCTGGACGCGGCCGTGGAGGCGGTGCCCCTGACCAGCCTGAGCCTGTCCCTGGAAATTGCAGATGAACTGAAAACATGGATACAGGAAGGCAAATTCCTGCTCACCGAGCCGGTGGAGGCCATTGCGTCGGCGTAAACGCAAGACGCCGCACATGCGTGAACAAAGCTGCTGAAGGAGTACTAAAAGCCTGGTTCCGGGAGAAGATGTATGCGCGTTGGAATAGGCTACAGCGAGATCCCCGACAGCACGGCCGCCGGGAAGCAGGCGGCTGAAAGCGCCCTCGGCATGTCCGGCAGGCAGGAGCCTTGCGATATCGTCCTGCTGTTTTGCACCGCCCGTCACAATCAGCGCGTCCTGCGCGAAGCTGTTGCCGCAACGGTGGGCAAGGCCGTTCCCATCTATGGCGGCGGGGCTGTCGGCATTATTACGAACGACACCTATGGCTACGCCGGGGACCAGGTAGGGGTTGCATGCCTCTGGCTGGACGGCGCGCGTTGCGACATTGTAACGGACGGCGGCCTCCTGGATGGCGAGGAGGATACGGGTTTCAGGCTGGGACAGGGTCTTGCCCGGCTGGGTGTGACGCCCGCATCCTCCGTCATGCTTCTGTATGATGCTATCAGCCGCGACAATGCCGGGGCCGTGCGTCTGATGATGGCCACCTGGATCCTGGCGGGTCTGGAAAAGGCGCTGGGTTTCCTGCCGGTTCTGACCGGCGCCGGGATGCAGGGCGATCACGTATGTACCCCCACCAGCCAGTACCTTGGCGACACAATAGGCGAGCATTATGCGATGGCCCTCGCGTTCGGGGGGGATATCCGCATCGACAGCGTCATCATGCACGGCTGTCGCCCGGCTTCTCCATATTATACCGTCACAAAGGCGGAAGGGCCCGTGATATTGGAAATCAATCACAAGCCCGCTCTGGCTTTTATGGACGAACTGCTGGGCTCGGCCATCGGGCCGGAGGAATATCCCTTCTTCCTGTTGTTCGGCATCAATCACGGGGAACCCTGGGGCGAATACCGTGAGGAAAATTACGCCAGCCGCCTGTGCTTCGGCATTGACCATGAGCGCGGCGGCATTGTGATGTTTGAGCCGGATATGGAGGCAGGAACCGAATTCCAGGTGATGTTCCGTTCCTTTGACCTGGACTACATGAAGCCGAAAATCGAAGCCCTGTTCGAGCAATTGGCCGGCCGGGAGCCTGTGTTCGCCATGTACATCAATTGCGCAGGCCGCTGCGCCGGCTACGGCGGCATTGATTTGGAGGATGCCCTGATTTTGCAACAAACCGTCGCGGGACGCGTGCCTGTCCTTGGCATATACACGGGCGTGGAAATCGCCTCCATCGCCGGACGTCCCAGGGGTCTGGACTGGACAGGCGTGTTTTGCCTGTTTTCCAGGGGGGACAACGGCGTTCCGGCAAAGCAGGCGCGCGCGGCGCCGAAGCGCGCGGCTGCCGGGCAGTCCAAAACGGACATGCCCCTGGAAGCCGCCCGGAAGTTGTGCGAGCAGAACGCGGTCAAGATACTGGAACTGGATACCCAGGCCATCGCGCTGCGCTACGAACTTGAATTGAAGCGCCGGGGCTTCGGCCTGATTTCGGAACTGGCTGTTTCCCTCCGGCAGACGCAAGATTACGAGGACACGTTTATCCAGGTCGCCCGACGCATCAACGCCACCCTGAACATGCAAAAGACCGTTGTGCTGCTTGCCGACGAAACGGGAAGATTTGAGCCCGTGGTGCTGCAAGGTTTCAGCATGGAGGAGCAGAAGGCGCTGGCCGGACAGATCGTGCCCTTGCCGCCGGAACTGCTGGACCCGCATCCGCTTGTTGTGACCGCGGCGGACAGCCCTGAACGCTTCGCCGAGGTGCGCGCGGCGTACAAGCTGCCGTTTTTTGTCGCATCGCCCATCCTGTTGCAAGGCAAGGTAGCCGCCCTGCTGCTGACCGGACGCATGGTGGAGCAGCCGCCCTACTTTTCCCGGCTGGGACACAGCGACATGGAAACCGTGCATGCCATCACCGCATTGTTGGGCAAGGTGCTGATGCGCCTGCGTCTGCATCACGTCACCCGCAAGGCGGAAACCGACGGACTGACCGGTTTATGGAACCGGGACACCTTCCAGCGCATGGTGGAGGAGAGTTTGAGCGGTGAGGGAAAGCAAGAGGGGGCGTTCATGGTGGTTGATGTGGATCATTTCAAGCCGGTGAACGACACGTACGGGCACATCGCGGGCGACAGGGTGCTGACGGCCTGTGCCGACGCCCTGCGGAAAGTCCTGCGGGATTCAGACATCATCGGCAGGCAGGGCGGCGATGAGTTCGTGGTCTTTTGCCAGGGCATCAACGACAGCGCCCTCGCGGAAAAAAGGGCGATCCAGATTCGGAAAGCCTGGAAGAAGCTCAGTTTCAAGGGCGGCGCGCGACACATAACGGCCAGCATCGGGATTGCCCTGGCCCCATATCACGGGACTAGCTTTCGGGAGCTGTACGGCAACGCGGACGAGGCCATGTACAAGGCAAAAGCGCTGGGCCGGGACTGCCAGGTGCTTTTTACACTGTAGTCATATCCCCGCGGATTCCCGCACCGCCCGGCGGAAGCGTCCGAAAAAATGCCGGTTTTGGTGCGGGCCGGATTCGTCCGCCGGGTAGTGCTGCACGGCCATGACGGGCTTGGTCGCATGCGTAAAACCTTCCACCGTGCCGTCGTTCAGGTTGACGTGGCTGGCCTCGATTCCGGGGGCCAGGATCACGGAAAAGCCGTGGTTTTGCGCGAAAAATTCCACATGCCCGGTGGCAAGATCCTGCACCGGATGGTTGCAGCCGTGGTGTCCGTATTTGAGCTTTTCGATGCCGCCGCCGAGGGCCTTGCCGATCAACTGGCATCCGAGGCCTATGCCCGCCACGGGATAGCGCGCTGCAAGCCTTGCCGCGAAGCCGGCGAGTTCGCCCAAAGCCTCCGGGTCGCCGGGGCCGCTGGAAAAAAACACGGCCTGGCCGCCCGCGGCCTCGACCTGCGCGGGCGTAAACGAGGGCGGAACCGCCAGGATGTCGAAATCCTGCCCGGACAGCAGGCGCAGCATGCTCCACGTGCTGCCGAGATCGTAGACCACCAGGCGCGGCCCGCCGCCGGGCCAGGCATAGCCGCCGTCCTGCTCCAGCGTGACGGGCGCGGGCCTGCCTTGCCAGCGGTACGGTCCGGCGGGCGCAAGCCCGTTCACGAGATTTTGCCCCTTCATGGCGGGCAGGGCCAGGGCGCGCGCCCGCAACTCTTCCACAGTGCTTCCGCTTGTGGAGATCACCCCGCGCATCGCGCCGTTGATGCGGATATGGCGCGCCAGCGCCCGAGTATCCAGGTCTTCAACGGCCGGAACGCCGCTACGGATGAGAAAATCCGGCAGACTTTCCCCGGCGCGCCAGTTTGAAGGCTCCTTGCAGCATTCCTTGACCAGGAGCGCGGACAGGCGCGGCCGGGCAGACTCCATATCATCTTCGTTGATGCCGTAATTGCCGATCAGGGGATAGCTCATGCATACCATCTGTCCGGCATGGGAGGGATCGGTCAGCAGCTCCTGGTAGCCGCCCATGCTGGTGTTGAAGATGACCTCGCCGCCGGCTTCGCACGGTCCGGCCACGCTCCGGCCTTCCAGGCTGAAGCCGTCTTCCAGGACAAGGAGTGCTTTCATGGCGAATTGTGCCCTCGGGAATAATAGGCCTGCAAATTTTCGACCCGGATGCCCTCGCGCGCGGATCGGATGGCCCTGGCGCTGGCCTTGGCCGCGGCCACGGTGGTGCAATAGGGAATGCCGTAGATCAGCGCGCCGCGGCGTATTTCCTTGGAGTCGTGCGCGGTGAGCTTGCCCGAGGCGGTATTGACCACCAGGGCGATCTCCTTGTTTTTTATCAGGTCCACGATGTTCGGGCGGCCTTCGTACACCTTGAAGACCTGCTCGACTTCCAGCCCCTCGGCCTGCAAAAGCCTGGCGGTGCCGGCGGTGGCGATCAGGGAGAAGCCGAGTGCGGCGAACTGGCGCGCCAGCGCGGGCAATGCGGGCTTGTCCCGGTCGTTGACGGACAAAAACACCTTGCCGCCAAGCGGCAGACGTTGCCCGGCTGCGAGCTGGCTTTTGAGGAAGGCTTCCTCAAAATTCGTGCCCATGCCCATGACTTCGCCGGTGGCGCGCATTTCCGGTCCGAGGATGACATCCACGCCGGGGAAGCGGTTGAAGGGAAAGACGGCTTCCTTCACGCAGGTAAAACCGCCGCGCGCCATGTTCCAGGGGTCGAGTTCCGAGAGTTTTTTGCCGAGCATCACCTGGGTGGCCAGGTAGGGCAGGGGCACGCCCGTGGCCTTGGCCACGAAGGGCGCGGTGCGCGAAGCGCGCGGGTTGACTTCCAGAATATAGATGTCCCCGTCTTTAACGGCGAACTGGATGTTCATCAGGCCCACCACGCGCAGTTCGCGGGCCAGGGCTTCGGCCTGCGTGGCTATTTCCGCCACGTGGTCGTAAGAAAGCGAGTAGGGAGGCAGGGTGCAGGCCGAGTCGCCGGAGTGGATGCCCGCCTCTTCGATGTGTTCCATGATGCCCGCGATATAGACTTCCTCGCCGTCGGACAGGGCGTCCACATCCACTTCAAGGGCGTGCTCAAGGAACTTGTCGATGAGAATGGGGTGCTCAAGTCCGGCGCTGCCCACAGCGGCGTGGAAGTATTCCGCCAACTCGTCGTTGTCGTAGACCACGGCCATGGCTCTGCCGCCCAGCACATAGCTGGGGCGGACGACAACGGGATAGCCGATGCTCCGGGCAGCCGCCACGGCTTCTTCCAGGGTCATGGCCGTGCCGTTGGGCGGCTGGCGCAACGTGAGTTTTTTCAGCAGGGCCTGGAAGCGTTCGCGGTCTTCGGCGCGATCAATGGCGTCGGGCGACGTGCCGAGAATGGGCACGCCCGCGCGCATGAGCGCGGTGGCAAGGTTCAGCGGAGTTTGTCCGCCAAACTGCACGATGACGCCGAAGGGCTTTTCCTTTTCCACGATGTGCATGACGTCTTCAAAGGTCAACGGCTCAAAATACAGGCGATCCGAGGTGTCGTAGTCGGTGGACACGGTTTCGGGGTTGGAATTTACCATGATGGCCTGCACCCCGGCGTCCTTCAAAGCGAAAGACGCATGGCAGCAGCAGTAATCGAATTCGATGCCCTGGCCGATGCGGTTCGGGCCGCCGCCGAGGATGATGACCTTTTTGGCGTCGGATACCGGCGCTTCCCGGCCGGTTTCGTAGGTGGAATAAAAGTACGGGGTGTGCGCCTCGAATTCCCCGGCGCAGGTATCCACCTGGTAGTAGGCGGGGACGATGCCGAGCAGACCGCGCAGGCGCTTGATGTCGCTTTCCGGGCGTTTCCACATTTCTCCGAGCTGGCGGTCGGAAAAGCCGTATTGCTTGGCCCGCAGCAGCACTTCGCGCAGCGCCGGGTTGGAGGGGGTCATGTCGTTGGCCACGCCGAAGTCGAGGATGGCCCTTTCCATGTCCGTGATCTCTTTGAATTGCCGGATGAACCAGGGGTCCATCATGGTCGCTTCGCACAGTTCCGCTTCGCTGAAGCCCGCAAGCAAGGCATGGCGTATGGAAAAGATGCGGCGGGAATTCGGCGCGCGCAGGCTGCGCAGGATTTCCTCGCGATCCGGCAGCGGCGCGCGATACGAGGCGCCGAAGCCCGGAGCGCCTATTTCCATGGAGCGCAGGCCCTTTTGCAGGGCCTCCTTAAAGGTGCGGCCGATGGACATGGCTTCGCCCACGCTTTTCATGGCGGTGGTCAGTTCGTCCTTCGCGCCGGGGAATTTTTCAAAGGTGAAACGGGGAATTTTCAGCACCACATAGTCAATGGCGGGTTCAAAGGCGGCCGTGGTTTCGCGGGTGATGTCGTTGCGCAGTTCGTCCAGCGTGTAGCCGATGGCGAGCTTGGTCGCGACCTTGGCGATGGGAAAGCCTGTCGCCTTTGAAGCCAGGGCCGAGGAACGCGATACCCGGGGATTCATTTCAATCACGACCAGTTCGCCGTCTTCCGGCTTGACCGCGAACTGGATGTTGGAACCGCCGGCCTCCACGCCCACTTCGCGCATGATGGCGAAGGAGGCGTCGCGGATGCGCCGGTATTCCCTGTCCGTCAGGGTCATGGCCGGCGCGACGGTAATGGAGTCGCCTGTGTGCACGCCCATGGGGTCGATGTTTTCAATGGAGCAGATGATGATGCAGGTGTCCCTCGCGTCACGCACCACTTCCATTTCAATTTCCTTCCAGCCCAGTACGGACTGCTCGATCATGACCTCGGAAGCCGGACTCGCGGCCAGTCCGCGCGCGGCAATTTCCTCCAGGTCTTCCTGGTTGTAGGCCACGCCGCCGCCCGTGCCGCCCAGGGTGAAGCCGGGCCGGATGATGATCGGAAAGGGGATGCGCGCGGCGATGGCGCGCACCTCGTCCATGTTTCTGGCAATGCCGCTGGCGGGCATTTTCAGGCCGATATTCGCCACGGTTCTGGCGAACAGCTCGCGGCTTTCGGCCCTCTCAATGACCTCGGCGCGCGCGCCGATAAGCTCCACCCCGCACTCGGCCAGCACGCCGGACTTGGCCAGGGCCAGGGACATGTTCAGCCCCGTCTGTCCGCCCAGGGTCGGCAAAATGGCGCAGGGGCGCTCCTTGCGCACCACAGCGGCCAGGGTTTCGGGTTCAAGGGGTTCGACATAGGTGCGGTCGGCAATGCCGGGGTCGGTCATGATGGTGGCCGGATTGGAATTGACCAGCACCACCTCGTAGCCTTCTTCTTTCAGGGCTTTGACTCCCTGGGTGCCGGAATAGTCGAATTCGCAGGCCTGCCCGATCACGATGGGGCCTGAGCCGATGATCATGATTTTTCGTAAATCAGCGCGTTTAGGCATAGCATTGGGGCTAAGCTTAAGGTGATGCGCGTACGCAAGACGCACAGGGATAAAATCGAGACAGTGTATCCGTTGGATGCGGGAGCGTCAATCCATAGGCCTGTTTGTAAAACGCAGTTGGCGGCAACGGCCTTGACTCCACGGAATATTTGGCGAATAAAGCAAAAAGACCTTGGAGCCGCAACGCATCGCAACACCACAGCGTGGGAGGCAGGCATGCAAACCCGTAAAGAGCACGATTTTCTCGGTGAACTCGAAATCCCCGCGGATGCCTATTACGGCGTACAGACCATGCGGGCCATACAGAATTTCCGCATTTCCAACGGCAGCATTTCCCAGCACCCCTCGTTCATCCGCGGCCTTGCCCTGGTGAAAAAGGCCGCTGCCCTGGCGAATACCGAACTCGGCGTGCTGCCCGCGAATATTTGCAAAGCCATTTGCGCGGCCTGCGACGAACTCCTCGACGGAAAACTGCACGATCAGTTCCCCGTGGACACCATCCAGGGGGGCGCCGGCACCTCGACGAACATGAACGCCAATGAGGTCATCGCCAACCGCGCCCTGGAGATCATGGGGCATAAGAAGGGCGAGTATGAATTTTGCCATCCCAACAACCACGTCAACTGCTCCCAGTCCACCAACGATACCTATCCCACCGCTTTTCGCATCGCCCTGTATCAGGAACTGGGCGAATTGATGCAACGTATGGAATACCTGCAAAAGGGATTCGCCCAGAAGGGCCTCGAATTCGCAGATGTTGTGAAGATGGGCCGCACCCAGTTGCAGGATGCCGTGCCCATGACTTTGGGACAGGAGTTCTCCGCCTATGCCACCACCATCGGCGAAGACATCCAGCGCCTTGACGAAGCCCGCAAGCTGCCGCTGGAAATCAACCTCGGCGCTACCGCCATCGGCACCGGCATCAACGCGCCGGCCGACTATGCGCGCATTGTGTGCAACCACCTGCGCAACCTGAGCGGCCTGAAGGTCGTGACCTCCGAAAACCTGGTCGAGGCCACCTGGGATACAGGCTGCTATGTGCAAATCTCCGGCGTGCTCAAGCGTGTCGCGGTGAAACTTTCCAAAATCTGCAACGACCTGCGCCTTTTGTCTTCCGGCCCGCGTACCGGCATCAACGAAATCAACCTGCCGCGCTTGCAGCCAGGATCCTCCATCATGCCCGGCAAGGTCAACCCGGTTATTCCCGAAGTGGTCAACCAGGTCTGCTTTGACATCATCGGCAAGGACGTGACCATCTCCCTGGCGGCGGAAGCGGGACAGCTGGAACTCAACGTCATGGAGCCCATCATCGCGCACAGCCTTTTTCGCGCCATCGAGCGCCTGCAACGCGCCTGCGTCACCCTGCAGGACAAGTGCGTCTCAGGCATTACCGCCAACCGCGAGCGCTGCTACGAGTTGGTCGTCAACTCCATCGGCATTGTCACCAACCTGGTGCCGGTCATCGGGTACGAAAAGTCCGCCCTCGTCGCCAAGGAGGCCCTGGCAAGCGGCCGTTCTGTCGTCGATGTGGCCCTGGAGCACAAGTTCCTGACCAAGAAGCAACTCGACAAGCTGCTCAGCCCGGAAAGCATGGTCCGTCCGGCACGCGCGCACTTGTAGCGCAACTCACGGGCAACCCGGCGTCAGCGCAGGTATTCCGCCACGTACTTCAAGGCGGTGCCTATAATGATCGCGCCGAGCAGCCACTTGATGGCCGTTGCCGGAACATGCTTCTGGCAGCGGGCGCCGCAATAAATGCCCGCCATGCCGCCTATGCCGAACAGCAAGCCCAGCATCCAGTCCGGGGCTACCGACTGCTCCGGGAAAAAGGGCGCGATCATCATGAAGAAAAGCACCCCCGCCACCGAGGTCAGGAAGGTGCCCATCAGGGTCGCGCCGGCAATGGTATGCACAGGCAAACGGAAAAAAGCCACGAAGAAGGGCGCGATAATCGCGCCGCCGCCTATGCCGTAGGTGCCGCCGACAATGCCCACGATAAAGCTGAGTATGAATATCCCCAGGGTGGGGCAGCTATGGGTTTCGCCCTGGAAGGTGTAGGAGATGCGCTGCGTGGAAAACTCCAGCACCTTCACCTCAAAAGGCTGGGCTGCGGCCGACTGTCCGCCTGCGGCAGCGGGCTTGGCGGCGGGTTTTTTCTTCAGCAGGTCCCGGATGAGCCTGAGGCCTATGTACATCAGGACAGCAGCCGCAAACAGTTTGAATTGCCTGGGATCAGGCAGCCAGACGACACGAGCGAACGCCCCGATGAGCACGCCGGGCAAGGTGCCGACCGCCACCGCAATGGTCAGGGGCCAGACCATGCGTTTTTCCTTGATGAAGCGGTATACTCCGCTTGGAATAGCTACTACATTGAAAAACTGATTGGTCGCGCTGACGGACGGTTGGGTATAGCCCAGCACCGACATCTGGAAGGGCAGGAGCAGGAAGGCTCCGGAAACACCCCCCATGGACGCGACAAAGGACACGGCGAACGCCACGAGAGGCGGCACGACGGGTGACACTTCAATACCGGCGACAGGAAAGTACATGGCGACCTCCGGTGGTTAAGACACGAAAATTTTCTTTTTCGTGTCTATAGCAAGTTTTCCCCGTTCCTGTCAAGATGCGGCCATGAGCAACCACGGACGCATCATCTCCGTTGCCGATGCCGGCTGCCTTGATCCCATCCAGTTGGAACAGCTTGAGCACGCCTTCCGCGCATGGGCGGAAGCAGCGCAACGGGCTGATCTGCGCCTGTCGCGCAAGCGTATCCTGCTGATTTTTCTCCTGGTGCGCTATACTGGGGCCAAGCTGCACGAAGTGCTCGCCCTGGATCCGGCCCATGCGCTGGATGACGAGAATCTTCTGGTTGCCTTTGCGAAACGCGAGGTGCAGATTTCGCCGCATGCCGCCCAGGCCATGCGGGAAGTGCTGCGCGGGTTCGCTGGCCTTCGCCGCGTGACGGTTGATCCCGCCTTTGTCCGCCGGAAATTTTACGAACGGGCCCTTGCCTGCGGCTTTTCCAAAAAACAGGGCAGCCCGGAAATGATCCGCAAAGCGCGGGCTGTCGAACTGATGCAGGGGAACCTGCCCGTCCCCGCGGTGCAACGCATGCTGGGGCACTCAAGCCCCAACCTTACCACCGCCCGCATCGCCTTTTCGGAAGACGACATCCGCCGGGTGACCCGCTGGCACATGGAGCGCGAATCCGGCAAAAAAAGCAGCGCGAGAAATACCTTTTTCGGCAAGGTGCATTCCCTGCGCACCGGGGAGATACAGACCCTCGTTGCTGTCACCACGCTGGACGGCGGCCTGTTGACCAGCATGGTCACCAATACCAGCGTCGAACGCCTGGGGATTACGCCCGGACGCCTGCTTTCCGCCGAGATCAAGGCGCCCTGGCTGGTGCTGGAACGCTGCGACGCCAAGGGCCGGAACACGCTTGAAAACCAGTGGGAAGGCGCTATCGTGCGCGTGCGCGCAGGTGCTATCAACACGGAATGCGCCGTCCGCATCGCGGGCGGCGCGGAACTGTGCGCGGTGATCTCCACGCCCGGCTTTGCGGCCTTGCAGCTTGAGGAAGGAGACTCTGTACGTGTGCTGTTCAGTTGTTACGCGGTGATTCTGCATGCGGATTAGGGCCGTCGTCTGACTCGCGGCGCGTGCCGAGCTGGTGAAGCAGAGAACGGGTCTACAAGGCCTTCGAGGCGGCGTTCACCGTCTCTTCATAGCGGCGGATGTTGCTTTTCAGGCCTGCGGCGAGCAGATGATACAGTATTCTGGGAAGCTGGCGCAGCAACTGCTCGGCGCGGCCGCGCAAACGCCCTCGGGCCAGGTAATAGGCGCCGCCGCCCAGAACGAGTCCACCAATGACGCCCAGAGGAGGCATGCGGGTCAGCAGGGTGCAGCACAAAAGACCAGCCAGGCCCGCGGCGGCTGCCTGGGTCGCTGGGCTCGCGAACTGGCTGACCAGAGGCAAGGCTTCGCGGGTGAAGGCTTCTTTATCAGGCACAATAAAGGTCGCTTCCGCCGCTTCCAGCACGTTTTTGCAGTGGTCTTCGGCAAGGCCCAGGCCGCGCAGGTGGGACAGGGCTTCGGTGTACAGGGCCGCGCGGGCGGCCTGAAAAGCAGCCGTGCCTTCCGTGTGGAATTCGGCCATGATTTCGCCGGCCACGGCCTTCAGATCCACGGCCCGGCCGACGGTAAAGGCGCCCGCCTCAAGCGCGCCTTTCCCCATCCGCATGAACAGGGGGCCGGCGCTCTCCTGGCCCGCTTCCAGCGCGCGGGCGGCTGCGTCTTTCATGGCGTTCATTCTGCCTCTGTCGTAGGAAATGTCCGCACCTATGCTGCCGGAAACGCGGCGCATGGCATTTTCCAGCCGCGCGTCAAGTTCGGCCAGGCTCAGTCGCGAGGACCACAAAACTGGTTCCACGGCGTCAGGTTCGGTGTGCATGGCAATTCCCCCGCGTTATGCGCACGATATGTTGCATGAACAGGTAGTATGGAGGCGGGTGAATATAGCACCCCGTGTGCCGGACGTCAAAAAAGGCGCCCGTACCCGTTAGGCGGCGCCCGCGAAAGTCAGCCCGCATTCCCCTCCCGCCGGACCGGGTGCGGTCCCGGCGGCAGCCGTTTCAGGCCAGCCGTATTTCCAGGCGTTTTCCCAAGGCGCGGAGCGCAGCATCGATCCCATCAATACGCGTGGTGTGCTGCAAATTCGTCAGACGGTTGACTACCTGCGGAGTGGTGCTCAACCGGCGCGCCAGTTCAGCCGGACGGACATTCTGGGCCAGCATTTCATTGAGCAGCAGAATTTTCGCGGATACACTCGCCGGGAGTTCAATAAGGTCCTGTCCGCGCCTTGCCTTGGAAGGAACAGGCACAGCGCGTTTGTCTTCAAAGTAAAATTCCAAAGCTGTTTCCAAGGCTTCTTGCGCCATTTCCAGGGCTTCTTCCCGAGTCTCGCCCTGGGTAATGGCTTCTGGAATGTCAGGAAAAGTAACGACAAAACCGCCGTCGTCCTCGTCAGGGGCAAGAATAACAGGAAATTGCATATCGTCCTCGCGTTATTTCAGTCCAAGGAGTTTTTTGACGCCTTCCACCGTGCCTTTTTTCAATTCCACACTGTGCATGGGCAGGATGGCTTGTTTGCCGTCGAGGTACACCTTGAGATGAGAACCCTTCATGGTTCCGAAAATCGCACCCTGCTTGGCAAGCCAGCGTTTGAACTCGTTACTGTTCATGGCAAAAGTGTAAGCAATTTTGTTTATATTGTCAAGCAATTGTATACGCAATTTTGTTTATCACGCGCACAGCCATCCAGGCGGCGCCGCTACGCCAGCGCGTGCAGGCTCATCACGCCGGCGGCCACCAGCACGACTGCCAGCACACGGAACAAGGTCACCCGTTCCCCAAGAAAAAACACCGCCAGCAGCATGCCGAAAATAACCGCGCTTTCCCGCAGGGCGGCCACCATGGCAATCGGGGCCTTGGTCATTGCCCAGATGGCAATGCCGTAGGAAGCCAGGCTGCACGCGCCCCCCAGCAGGCCAAAGCGCCAGCGTTGCCGCACGTACGCCGTGAACTCTCTCCGGCAGCGCCAGCACATCAGCAGGGTCATGGGAAAGGCGTTGATAAAAAAGAGCCAGCAGGCATAACTCACCGGGTTCAGGCTGGCCCGTCCGCCATAGCCGTCCGCCAGCGTGTAGCACATGATCACCAGCGCGTTGGCCAGTGCCGCGCAGCAGCCCCGCCAGGCCAGTCCGCCCTGGCGCAGGGCGTCCGCTGACAGGGTCAGGATCCCCGTCGACAGCAGCAGCACACCGAGCCAGCCGCCGGCGGACAAGGGCACTCCCAGCACCAGGACCAAGGCAAGGGCGGTCAAAAGCGGCGCTGTGCCGCGCATGATGGTGTAGGCGATGGACATGTCCACATTGCGATAGCTCAGGCCCAAAAAGGTATAGTAAGCCAGGTGGATGGCGCAGGATGCCGCCAGGTAGGGCGCGCTTTGCGGAGCGGGCAGGGGCAGGAAGGGCAGGACGAAGCACACCGCCACGCCGCCGCCCAGGGTTTTGAGCACCGCTTCAAACAGCGGATTGCTCCCCCCCTTGATGATGGCGTTCCAGGCGGCGTGCAGCAGGGCCGCCCCCAGCATGATGCCCACGATATCAAGAGGCATATGCTTATCCTTGCCGGGGCGGAGCACGCCATAGGCGTCTGCCGATATCATACAGATCCTGCCGGGAGCAGCCCGCAAGTTGCGGCGCGGCAAGCAGGCAGGCCGCCGCCAGGAGGGAGTACAGCATTCCCGACAGGAGAAAACGCGCAAACCCAGTCCAGGGCAACAGGGTGGTGGCTTCCCGGCTGATCAGGGCAAGGCCGATCAGCACCGCCACCGACACGATCTGGTGCAGCAGGTTGTGCAGGTAGTTGAAGGACAGCATGCGCGCGACCAGCCAGAAATACACGTTCACCATCACAAATTGCATTGCCGCCATTTTTACGGCAAGCCCGGCGGCCCCGAGGCGCAGGCCGCAATATTCCGGCGGCGCAAGCAAAAGCCAGCTCACGATGATGCCGGCCAGGCAATCCAGCACGGTGAGGTTGCGCAGGACCGTTGTGCGGCCGACAGCCTGGAATACCGATCCCGCCAGTTGTCCGTAGGTCTGGTGCACGGGGTACAGGGCCATGATCTGCACCGGCAGCAGGGCTTGCGCGAATTGCGCGCCGCCGAAGATATCCACCAGGGCGGACGCCTCCACGAGGGTGAAGCAGGAAAAGTACGCCGCAACCACGTACAGCATGGGCGCAAAGCGCGTGATCAGGCGGCCCATGAGCGCCGTATCCTTTTGCCCCCAGGCAATGGACAGCTCGCGCATGATGAGCGGCGTCATGGCGGAGACAAAGAGGAAGCAGGCCAGGCTCACCTTTTGCGACAGGGCGAAAAAGCCCTGTTCCGCGCTGCCGTCAAACCACTGGAGCAGCCAGCGCTCCCCGGTCAGGAAGAGAAAGGACAGGAGGGCCTGCACGAAGAGCGGATGGCTGTAACGGAAGAATTCCACGCGGTAGGCATAGGCGTCCGCCGCTGCGAGCGTCCAGGGGATCTGCTTGTGCTCCTGGCGCACCACGTGCCAGAAGCCCAGGATCAAGGCCGAGAGCACTATGTATTGCTGGATGAACAGGCTCGCCAGGGTGAGCGCATCCGCCCAGAAGAGCGCTGCCAGCAGAAACATGCCGCCCAGGCTGATGGCCGCGCGCGCCAGTTCCGAGGGCACCGTGGCCCCGAAAGCGTCATTGATGGAACGCACCACCCGGCCGAACCAGGTGAGAAAGGCCCACAACGCGGCCAGCGGCGCCATCCAGAGAGGCACCTGGGGCATAATCCACTCGCCGAACGCGGGCTGCAAGATCGCCAGCGAAAGCAGCATGCACAGGGCCAGCACCACAAGGCAGACCCGTCCGTAAAAGCTGATCAGCCCGAGTTCCCGCTGCCTTCTGGAAAGCGCCGTGTAAAAGCAGACGGAGCTGCCCATGTCCAGAAAGCCCATGCACTGCTGGAACAAACTGGTGGCGAAGCTGAACTCCCCGTACGCCCTCGGGCCGAGCGCGCGCGGCAGGATGGCTTCCATCACGAGGTAGACCGGGATGGTCGCGCAGTTGGCAAGCAGTTTGAAGGCGTAGCGTTTGGCGAGGCTTACGGGCATGCGCTGACGGTAGCGGAGTTTCCAGGCAGGATCAACTCACGGTCAGCGCGTCGGCAGTGCCCCGGTTGGCCCGGTGCGTCAGTCGCCCAGCCCCATGCCCGGCTTCATATGCTGCCCGGTCAGCTTGGTCTCGTAGCCGCCAAGGGCCTCGATGCGCGCCTGAAACTCCTTGGAGCGCATCAGTTCCAGCATGGACGCAATCCGCGGATCCCGCAGAAACCTGACCGGCATCACCAAATCGTAGCGCTCGCGAGCCAGGGGCACAAAGCTCAAATCCAGGGCGTGGGCTGCCGCGAAAATGCCCATGCCGCACTGTGCAGCGCCGGTCAGCACGTTCACCGCCACCGCCATGTGGGTGCTTTCCTCCTTGTCGTAGCCTGCGACATCGGCAGGCTGCATGCCCTCTTCCTTCAGATGCCAGTCGAGCAGGATGCGCGTGCCCGCGCCGCGCTGGCGGTTGATGAAGCGCACATCCTTTCTGCCCAGATCCTTTATTCCCCGGATGTTCAGGGGATTGCCCTTCTGCACGATCAGCCCCTGGTGCCGGATGGCGAGATTGACGACCGCCACTTCCACATCCGGCAGGTACTTCGCCAAATCCGGGAAGTTGAAATCTCCCGTGGCCTCGTCGAAGAGGTGCATGCCGCCCAGGTGGCAGGATCCGTTCTTGATGGCCGTAATGCCGCCCATGCTGCCCACATGCGTGGACACGAAGCGGAAGGGGGTATCCAGGCCCATCAGTTCATCCGCCAGGAGATCCAGCACATTGTCGTGGCTACCCACGCACACAAGGATGCTGTCAAGCTCCTCGGGCGCGCAGAGCAGCGCGCCTTGAACCGTCGCCCCCTCGGCCACGCCTTCGGCTTCCGGGGGGATGCGCACTACGGCCTGGGCGCGGGTAAGCGTGGTGATGTTGCCTGCGCCGCGGCCCAGGGGCGTTGCCACAAGCTTGTGATCCACACGCCCCACGGCAAGGCGGACAAATTCCTCCACCCCCAGGCGCGAGGGCGTCTTGCGCGTCAGTTCCATCGCAAGTTCGGGCCTGCGCGCCTCCTCACGGCGCGCCAGCCAGCGGATGAGCGGCGCCATGACCTCTTCAAAGGCGACCACGGAGCTGACCGGATAGCCGGGCGCGCCGAACACGAGGCGTTTGCGGCAGATTCCGGCGATGGTCGGCTTGCCGGGCATGGCCGCAATGCCGTGCACGAGCACCTCGCCTTCGCTTTCAATGACGGCGCGGGTAAAATCCTTCTCGCCGGCGGAGGAACCCGCGCAGAAAATCGTGATGTGCACGCCGTCATCAAGACTCTTGATCAGCGCTTCGCGTAAAACGGCAGGGTCGTCCGGCACGGGCGGCACGCGCGAGAGTTCGCAACCCAACTGCGAAGCCAGCGCGCAGAGCACCTGGGAGTTGGATTCCACCACCTGTCCCCTGCCGGGGTCAGGTCTGTCCACGAAATCCAGCACCTCGTATCCGGTGGGGATGATGCGCACGCGCAACTTTTCCCACACGGGCACCTCCCAGATGCCGCCGGAGAGCAGCGCGCCGATGTCGTACGCGCTTAAGCTGCGGTTGCGCGGAAAAAGCAGCTCAGTGGCCACGATGTCTTCCCCGATCCGCCGGACATGCTGCCAGGGAAAGGCCGGGGCCTCGATGCTGATGCGCCCGTCTTCCAGCTTGTTCACATGCTCGATCATGATCACCGCGTCGCAGTCTCCGGGCAGGGGCTGCCCGGTGTTCACGGCAAAGCAGCTTGCGCCCTCCTCCAGAATAACGGGATGGCCTTCGCGGGCGGCGAAACTCTCCGCGGCTCGCAGGGCATAGCCGTCCATGGCGGCGGAATGGATGGTCGGCGAGGAATAGCGTGCATGCACCGGCGCGCAGAGCACCCGGCCCAAAGCCTGGTGGCTGGGCACTGTCTCCCGCTGTACGAGCGCGCTGCGATCCAGGGCCTCGCGCACAAGATCGACGGCAGCCGGTATGGATTGCGTCTGCAAATATATGTTGCGTTTCATGCTTCCTCCGGTAGTGTATGCCTGGATTGCGACAGGATTTGCCGCCCTGTTGACACAAACATTGTGCCCTCGTCACGCTGCGTAAAAAAACATGTATGTCTTTTTTTGCATATATATATTCCCGCCCAGTATTGCAAGAGCTGTCCACCGAAGGCCGCGTGTACGCTATCTATATCGGGTATGTCATACAGGCCTTGACACCGGGCGTATGGCATGGTAGACAGCTTACACAGCGGTAATCGCTCACGCGCATTTTTTCCTTCTGCCCTGTGCTCACGCACATATGGGCTTGCGCGACAGAATCATTGATATAGGTCATATCTGGGAAAAGTGTGGACGGAGGATTTTCATGGCTATAAGTGCGTGTGGAGAACACACAACCCACCCCAGGCGCAAGTTTCTCGTCAACGGCCTTAAGGCCTTGATCGCGCTTTTCACCTTGGGGCTGGGCATCCCCCTGGCGGGCTTCTTTTTTTCGCCTGCGCGCAAACAGGAAAAGCACGACGACTGGATCAGCATCCTGAAGGTTCCGGATCTGAAAGACAGCCGCCCGACCAAAGTCACCTATGAATACAAGCGCAAAGACGGCTGGGTCAGCGTGGCGACGCGCAAAATGGCCTTTATCGTGCAAAACGCGGACGGCACGTACACCGTGTTGTCCAACCGCTGCCCGCACCTGGGCTGCGGCGTGGATTGGGATGCCACGGCCAACCAGTTCCGTTGCCCCTGCCACGGCGGCGTCTTTGACTTGCAAGGCCGCGTTCTGGAGGGACCGCCTCCGCGTCCCTTGGCTCAGCTTGTCTCCAAGGTTGAAGACGGAACCATCTTGATTCGGGAGACGTAACTGTGAGCAAAATCTATCAATTTATCGACAAGCGGCTCAACATCACGCCGTTGCTGAAAGCAGTGGCGGATCATCCGGTGCCGGATCACGCCAATCCGCTCAAGTCCCGCTCGGCCTTTATCTACTGTTTCGGCGGAATCAGCTTTTTCATCCTCCTGCTGCAAGGGCTGACCGGCGTCTTCCTGATGCTCTATTACGTGCCCTCCCCGGATCACGCCTATGCCAGCGTCACATACATCAAAAACGACGTGGCGTTCGGCGGCTTTGTGCAGAACCTTCACCGGGTGGGGAGCAGCGCTGCCGTGCTGATGGTCTTTGTGCATATGATGCGCGTTTTCTTTACCAAGTCCTATAAAAACCCGCGTGAACTCAACTGGATAGTCGGGGTGGTCCTCTTGTTCGTCGTTGTGGGTTTCAGCTTCAGCGGCTACCTGCTGCCCTGGGATCAAAAAGCCTATTGGGCCACCACTGTGGGCATCAACATGATAGAAACCACACCCCTGATAGGCGGCTTTCTGGCTGATGCGCTCCGTGGCGGCAGTGAGGTGGGCACGCTCACCCTGATACGTTTTTTTGTGTTCCATGTCATGTTTTTGCCGGCCCTGCTGACCATTTTTCTGGCGGCCCATTTCTTCATGGTGCGGCGGCAGGGCATTTCCCGTCCCCTTTGAGACAACCGAGACATGCATATGCACAACGCTTCTTCCCCTTCCAAGCCGGACGAGAATTCGTACCCCTTCTATCCGAACCACCTGTTCGTGGAAACTGTGGTTTCCTGCTTGGTCCTGCTGGTTCTTGTCGTCCTTTCATTGATCTGGCAGACCCCGCTGGAGGAAATTGCCGATCCCAGCGACTCCGCGTACGTACCCCGCCCGGAATGGTATTTCCTCTTTTATTTCCAATTGTTGAAATATTTTAAGGGCGCGTTTATCGTTGTCGGCACCTTTGTCTTGCCCGTGCTGACGGGGCTTTTGCTCATCCTGTGGCCTTTTTTGGATCGGAGCGAGGAAACCCGCCTCAGCAAAAGGCCGCGCTCCGTCGCTTTGGGAGTGGGCGCGGTGCTGGCCATGGTCGTGCTCACCATAGTGTCTGTTGTGGAGGACTCCGATTTGCACATGGATCTGCCGCCCATCCAGGAACAGCATCTCGCTGAGGGACAGGATTTGTTCAACAGGTTTTGTGTGCTATGCCACAGCATGCACGGCAAGGGAGGTTTTATGGCGCCCGACCTGACGCAGGTGGGCGCGCGAGTCAACAGGGTGTATATCGAACGGGTTATGATAACCCCGCAAATCGTCAGCCAGACGACCATCATGTCGAAGGTTCCATTGAGCGACGATGAAAGGCATGCCATCTCCGCCTTTCTCTCGCGCAAAAAATAGCTCGCCGGCGCGGAACACGCGCCTTGTAGCGGACACATTTGGAACAGGGATTTACCCATGGACACAGAACCAAAGGAGGGAACAGTCATGAACTTCAAAGACAGGGGCATTTGGCGTACACTCGTCGGCCTGGGACTGCTTGGCGTCATGGCGGCGGCCGGGAGCGCCTTCGCCGCTCAGCCGAACACCAACCCGGCAGCGCCCAAGGATGACTTCGTCATCTTCGCCTCCGGCGGCATTTCAGGCGCTTTGCAGGTTATCGGCCTGCCCAGCCTACAGACATTCAAACTCGTGCCGGTGGGTGTGGACACCCACGAGCCGGTATTTTCCGGCAGCAACAAACCGGGCACCAACGGCACCCCGGACGGCAAGTACGTCTATATCAACGACAAGGGCGACTCCGCCGTGGGCATTGTGGAC
>Ga0082212_10003314_pt1 | contig 22944 bp, 19 predicted proteins | sample TergutNt197P3_FD_71548 | JGI IMG/M metagenome (GOLD analysis project Ga0082212, IMG submission 71548) | Neocapritermes taracua P3 segment gut microbial communities from Petit-Saut dam, French Guiana - Nt197 P3 | ecosystem: Host-associated > Arthropoda: Insects > Digestive system > Gut ...
AATAAGGGCAAAAAAAGAACTTGAGCCCTCATTATATTCACACGATACATTTGAAATAACTATTTAAGATATACTTAAACAAATCAGATAATGAAAAAACTGGCGGAATTCTTTAATAGAATATTGAACAACAATGTTGTGTTCATTATAATGATCACGATATATCCTGTTTCATTTTTTATGTCCGCAAATCCAACTACCTACTACCCTGTTCAGTATCTGATAGCTATATTGATTCTGTTGTGCGTGGCGCTATTAGTCTCAGGATTAATTGAACTCGTGTTTTTTATATTCAAAACAAGTTCATTTTTCTCTTCCCGCACCAAGAGGGTTGTTTATCTTATTGCTGCTTTTCCGATTGTGCTTGAACCCATGCGTAGGGTAACTATTCTTTTGATTCCATACAGTGGAATTTTAATATATAATGTGATAGCTTTCCTGTTGATTATTATGCTTCTTGGTAGGAAATGGGCTAAGGAAATCAACATACTTATCATGGCATTGTTATCAACTTGTTTGGTTATGTATTTCTGGGCTATATTTGAAGGAGAGATGAGAGATAGAATATTCATGAATATCTCTGGAGTAGCTCCAGAAATTGAGGGGGTACAATTTATATCGCGTCCCAACGTTTATTACTTTTATCTGGAGTCATACCATGGCAGAGAAGCGATGACGGAACTCTTCAATTACGATAACGCGGAACTTTACGACTATTTACAAATGAACAATTTTAAAGTCTATAATAACACCTATTCGAATTATAACAATACATATCACAGCTTAATAAACACATTTCTGATGAAGCATAATTATTACTATTTTGGCAGAGGTTTAAGGGAGAGTGAAATCAGCGGAAAAGAAATTATTGCTGGCAATAAGAATAACAATTTGCTCAATGCTTTTAGAAATAACGGGTACGATATTAACTATTTTTTATTAAGCGAGTGGATTAACCCTTATCAAACAAAAGCTACAAATGTATATTTTTCTCATTACTCTGTGTTAAATTTTCTGTACGATAAAAGTTTTTCATTATTAAGACAGATATGGGCAGCTTATAAAGATAATCCAAAGAATGATACTCCTGATTCAAGGGCTTATTATAAGAATAAATCATCGAATTATTTGGATGATATGCTGGCAATGATCAAAGAAACCAATATCAATTACGCCCCGCAGTTTTTTTTCATAGAGTCGGGGGTTTTTCATGTTCCCGCTGATTTTAGAGCCCTGCCGCCGGAAATTAGGAATACTACAAGCAGGAATGAATACGAAGATAGCCCCTATAAATTTCTGGACTATTTTACTGAAGAATATGTAGAAAAAAAAATTAAGCCGTTTAATATAACATTTATGGAGTTATTAGGGCGGATAATTAGAGAAGACCCCGGAGCTGTTATTGTATTATTGGGCGATCACGGGTCACACAAGTATTTTAATATAGACAGAAAAGGCATTGACAATATGCTTTTAATTATGCGTGACGCTGGTATTACCAACCGTGATTATGCAAATAGTATGTTCAATGTTCTGTTGGCAATAAGAATGCCGCCCGATCTCGTATTACCGGAAACTGACGTGATATCTAACGTTAATGTATTTCGTTACGTGCTTTCTGCACTTTCTGGAACCACGAATTTAATAGAAAATAAAGAGGACGATATTTCATTGACCTTTCATGTGATTTCGGTTAAAGACGGTAAACCGCTTGAATATCCGGAACCTATTGAAATAGAAGAGCTTCAGCGACAAAAATTGGGAATTAAATAATAGGAAGAGTATGTAAATATCATTTATTAATATGTTTTTTGGCGTTCCTTTGGGCTATTTGATGTATTTTTGTTACGTAATCACTCAAAATTACGGTCTCGCGATAATACTATTTACGATTTTGGTAAAAATAGTTATGTTCCCTATCTCAATTGTTGCGCAGAAGAATTCAATTAATATATAAATATTGTGAGAGTGTTTGGGCAGAATTGCCCTTCACTCTTCAAGCTTTTTTTCTAAGTATTTATTCGCGTCTTTGAAAAAGCTGGCTACTATCAACGCAACAATTATCCCTATCGGGAACGCCGCAATTATTGACACGCTTTGCAGGTTGTGCAATGAATTTTCCGAGAAGATCAACGCGATTGGGAGCAGGATAAACAATATTGCCCAATATGAACGGATTTTTTTATCGGGCATTGCATCCGCCTTAAGCTCTTTGTACGAATAATTACTGACTACCATAGTCAGCGCGTCAAAAGTTGTGGCGTAAAACGCTATCATTGTTATGCTAAGCAGTACAAGCCCTATAGATGGGAGAGGCAGTGTTTCGAAGACTTTGATTATAGCGTCCGAAATAGGAACTCCGTCTGTAATAGCGCCTGCAGTATTAAGTCCATGTTTCATCTGCTGCGCCAGCCCATAGTTTCCAAGAACAATGAACGAAGTGAACGTTCCGGCTAACCCCCAAAAATAGCCGCCAATAACTGTATTTTTTATGGTTCTGCCTTTGCTTATCATACCGATAAAAAACGGCGTCGCAACGCACCACGCCATCCAATACGCCCAATAATAAATTGTCCAGTTCTGGGGGAACGAATTCTCTCGAAGAGGATCTGTCCATGTAGAAAGCCCGATGAAATTTTGCGTCAGGTTCCCCAACGCCGATACTCCTGTTTCCAGTATATATCGCGTTTCGCCTCCCAAAAATAAAAAATAAAATAAGAGCGCAAAAAAGAGATAAGCGCAGTAATTCGCTAAATTTGCAATGCCTTTCATTCCAATCAGAACTGCAAGCGTATACACCGCACAAATCAAAAGCAAAATTATTATGGTAAATATTGCAGTGGTTTCAATTCCGAGAACTTTAGCAAACGAAGCGGAGAGTAGAGGCGTTGCCAATGAAAAGGTTGTGGCAGTACCCGCAAGCAGCGAGAAAATGGCAATCAAATCAATTGTTTTGCCAATTGGTCCATCAATTTTTTTGCCAAGAATTGGACGGCAGGCTTCGGAAAATTTTTGCTTTGTACTACCCTTGATATGCAACATGAATCCAAATGCTACTGCGAGCACAATGTAAAAGCTCCATGCAATAGGTCCCCAGTGAAATAGCGGGAAAGTTGACGCCCAAACCTGTATTCCCCCCAACTGTTCCACACGCTGCTCCGGTATGTACAACGCCCATTCGCAAAGAGAGTAGAAAAGGATATCCGCAGCCATTGTGGAGGTGAATATCATAGCCCCCCACTCAAATGATTTGTATTCAGGCTTCTTTGTGCCGCCAAGTTTTATTCTGCCGAATCTGGAGAAAGCGATGTACATTGTGGCGCCTAGTGACAGAACGCCTAGTAAAATGTAGTAAACACCCCAATCGTCGCCTAAAATTGTCCTTAGTGTTTCGAGCATAAGCTTTGAACGCTCTGGAATAGCCATAAACAACATGGATAAAAGCAATATTACCATCAGCGGAACAAGCATTGATATCCAGTCGATTTGAGATGATTTGATCCCGTTTTTCATTTAATTTCCCTCCAAATATTTTTTATAAGAACTGTCAATTGCCGACAGTTCTTGAAGACTATCTATTTCTGCAACGTCGCCGGGGTTGATTACTCTGACTTTTAGCTTGTATTCATTACTATAGAGAAACATCGGAATATCGTCCCAAAAAACACCTGTATTCCCGTTATTTAGAAACGCTTCTTCAATATGAATTTTCAGTTTTTCCCCGTCCGGCTTACTCCAAAATGAAATACCGAACAATTGCCAGCCGTTTTTGCCGCCGGTCCGGCTACATGATATAACGATGCCGTTTTGGTCCGTTGTCTGAAGCCATTCATCCGTTTCCTCCGTCCACATACTGCAATATCCGGAAGCTTCAAACTGCGGGTTTAATATTTCCGCGTGATTTATTAATAAATCACCCTCAATAATTATGCAATCTCCCAAATGATCGCTCGCGACATATAATGACGAAATATTGTTGCATTTGTTGTAATACGGATTCTCTATCAATTCCAGTTTTATTCTTTCATATTTTTGGGGCAAGTACTTAAATTGCTCTTTCAAATGCCCTACAATAACGTAAATCTCATTAATCCCGTTTTGAATTAATCCGTCAATTATGGGTTCTATAATTCTTCTTCCATTAACTACGATCAATGGTTTTGGAGTGTGCTCGGTTAATAAACATAGCCTTTTACCCAAACCGGCTGCCAAAATAATTGCTTTATTTGCTGTATATTTTTTCTTCAACTAATCGCCCCCTGTTCGCATTTTCATGCTCAATATTAAAAATATTATAAAAATCTTTTGCGTAGCGGTACTGCCGTAACGCGTATTCACCAAACTCAACGCCCATTTGGCGTTTATATTCGCACCAGTTGCTCCACAAAAGCCCGCACATTGCAACGTATGCGTAAATCTTGACTCTGACGTCGCGCGGGCATCCTTCATAAAAGTAGCAGTCAATTAACGCGTCTGTCTGCTCTCTGTCATACATTGAATATATCGCAAACATGGCGATGTCAAGATGAGGGTCCTGCATTCCGGCGTATTCCCAGTCAATCAGTCGAATTTCTTCTTTGCCGTCTTTTTGTATAAAAAGAAAATTGTCAGGATTTGCGTCAATATGCGTTAGGGAATGTTCTATTTCAACTGAATTGAGATATTCCTTTAGCCGCATTACATTTGCTTTTGTGTTTTTATAATCAATAAAACAAGAATTTGACGTGTGCCACAGCCTTTCATAAAACTCAATCCGCTCAAATACGTCAAAGGTGTGCGTGACTTTCAACTTTAATTGATGAAATGCTCTCAATTTGCTCATGCAAGCCTTCACATCGCGAGAATCCCACTGGTCGCAAACTCGGGCATTTTCAAAATAAACTGTGATTCTGTACCCGTTATCCGGGTTGAAATATACGACATCGTCGCAAATTCTAAGAGAGGATATTGCATGATAAGCGGCGTATTCCTCTTTTCTATTAATTAGCCGGTCGGTTCCTTCACCTGGTATGCGCATGATGTATCGCATATTTCCGTTAGTGAAAGTAAAGGAACGGTTTGTCATGCCTTTCTTTAAAATGTCTATGTCATTGATACTCAGAGGCTCACAATTGAATACCTCTGCAATTTTCATAATTACTTCGGATTTCAATGCTTCGGAGCTCTCATCAAGTTCTCGCAGCTGTTCATAGGTGTTAATTTCGAAAACGTCTGATGAAGGAATCAGTTTTGCCGAAACAATCATCTTGCCGTTATCGCCGTAAAGCGTTTCTTCCCAAAAAGTACCTTCGTACTTTTTGTTATTGGAATACAATCTAAGCTTTTCGCTAACTTCCTTACAGGCTTGCCCATGCAAATAAGAAATTCCTATCATAATGTTGCCGCCAAACTCAGTCATTTTCAAATCTTTCCCTCGCGTTGCGCGTACAGTGCTGTCGTCATCCACCAGATCTGTAACCATGTACCACGAGTACCATTCGTTATTGCGAAATGGATTATCTTTGCACCAGATATCACACGGAAGAACATAGGTGTTATTAAGTCTTTCTCTGACTAACGACAATGAATGCAGGTTGTTTTTGGACGCGTAATCCATATTGACAACCAACTTCACATTATATTTATCCGTTAGATAGTCATACTGTTCTTTCATAAAGCCAACTACAACTGTAATATCGGTCACTCCTACAGAAATCAGTTGCGTTATTAGGCGTTCTATCAAGGGTTCTCCGTAAACTGTCACAAGCCCTTTAGGCATTTCCATATTTATTGGTGACATCCGTAAACCATAACCGGCTGCCAGAATAATTGCGTTTTTGGGTCGTTTTTCCTTTAGTTCGTTGTGAGCTTTGTCAGTAATAGAGAACGAATCGCTTAAATAGCCTTCGTTTACTAGCATTTTAAGGGATTTGTTAACTTGCCCAAGCGAATATCCTGATGCTTTCGACAGGATTCTTTGGTTAATAAACGGCTCATTTATTATTGTGTTCAAAATATCATAATCAATTATTTTCATGAACAAAGTAACTCCTCTTTGAGAACCTCTATAATTATTTTCATATACACATCTATGCTGCTTGTGTGTTCATGATTAGTAATAATATATTATTTTGTGAACATTGTCAAGATGTGAGCGGATACAAAACCTCCAATACATATTTCTGCTTAAATTTAATGTATACTATTACTTGACTATTGCTATTATGAATGAAGGAGACTTGACTATGACAGACCATCCCATTAATGTACCGGAAGAGGTTATATCTGAAGATGAAATAGTTCGGCAGCGTAAGGACAAGCTTATGCGCCTTAGAGAGGAGGAGAATTACGACCCGTTTGTCCATGAAAAATGGGACAGAAAGCATACATTGGAATTTATTAAGGATAATTACTCTTATCTTGAACCCGAACAATTTGAGGATAATTCCGTACTGTCAACTGCAGGGCGCGTGATGGCGCTACGTAAACACGGCAAAGCCATGTTTGCAAATATAGCCGACGAGACGGAGACGATTCAGCTTTACCTGCAACTTAACGAAATGGGAGAGGACCCTTATAATTTCGCAAAAAAATGGGTCGACACGGGCGACTGGGTTGGGATAACCGGCAAACCATGCCGCACAAAAAGCGGAGAATTAACGATTTTCGTCAAAGAGTGTTGCCTGCTTTCAAAATCGCTTATGCCGCTGCCCGAAAAATGGCATGGATTGACGGATACTGAAATTCGATACCGCAGGCGATACACTGACTTGATAGCTAATCCCGAAGTTCGTGAAGTTTTTCGCAAACGCGCTAAGATTATTTCGTCCTTTCGAAAGACGCTTGAAGATCATGGAACGCTTGAAATTGAAACCCCGATTTTATCGTCAATTGCCGGAGGGGCTAACGCCAGGCCGTTTACAACATACCATAACACGTTCGCGATGAGCATGTACCTTCGTATAGCGACAGAACTATATTTGAAGCGCCTCATCGTCGGAATGCTCGGGCGGGTTTACGAGATTGGCAAGAATTTCCGGAATGAGGGCGTCGATACAATGCACAATCCGGAGTTCACCGCGATGGAAGTCTACTGGGCGTTCGCGGATTACGAGGACATGATGAACCTCGCGGAGGAGCTTATACGCAACGCCGCTAGCGCGGTAGGAAGCCGCCAGATAGTATGGAGCGGCATAGCGCTTGATTTAGACAAGCCATTCAAGCGGATTACGATGCTTGACGCTGTCAAGGAAGAAACGGGAATTGATTTCAGGACGATATCGGACGACGAACATGCCAGAAAACTCGCAAAAGAGAAACACATAGACATAAAAGGGAACGAGTCGCGTTTTGTGATAATGAGCCTAATGTTCGAGGAGTTCTGCGAATCAAACCTTATTGAGCCCACATTCGTTATTGGTCATCCGGTCGAGATTTCCCCGCTGTCGAAGCGCGACCCTGAAAATCCTGACTATACACACAGGTTCGAGCTTTACATCTGCGGCAAGGAAGTAGCGAACGCCTTCAGCGAGCTTAACGACCCCATAGACCAGCGTATCCGTTTTGAGGATCAATATAAGAAAAAAGAAGCGGGCGACGAGGAAGCACACGATTTCGACGAGGACTTCATCAACGCGATAGAGAGCGGATTACCGCCCACGGGTGGAATGGGAGTTGGGATAGACCGCGTGGTAATGTTCCTGACTGACTCGCACTCGATAAGGGATGTAATTCCATTTCCAGCGATGAGGCCGAAAAGCTGAAAGACAGGGATTAGAAAAGACAGGGATTAGGGATTAGGGAATAGGGATTAGAAAAGACAAAGACAAAGACAAAGACAAAGACAAGGACAAAAGCAAAAACAAAAAACGGATGTTTGGGCAACGTAAAAGGTTTAACGGGTAGGGGTCAAAACAGGTATGGTGGCACAGCCCTCGGTCGCCCTCGGTTGACGCGCTTCGCTCGCAATGACGCCTGACCTACGCGACACTTGGTCGTCCTGACCGTCGGCGACCCGTTACCAAAAACCTTGGTTTGCCAAAAAGTAAGGCCGTAGGGGTCGCAGCCCTCGGCGACCCGTGTTAATAACTTTGATCAATAATTCATAAATGAGAAAGCATTTATGGGGGTGGCTTAATGAGCGATTTTGGAGGGTTTTCAGAGTTTAGAGTGGGTTCGGTGCTTAAACGTACTTGGGCTATTATATGGAGAAAGCCAGTATTCTTTTTTGGAGTGGCCTTTCTGCTTGCGCTCGTAGTATATACATTAATGAATTTTTTAGCTTCTATTGCATTGTATTTAGCTTCTATGTCAATTTCATCATATTCAAAATATGTGTCAGCGGGAATGTATGCCACGACGAATTGGAATTCCGTGGACGGATTCGTTTTTTTCGTCTTTGTTGGCGTTTTATTTCAGGGAGTTTTGTCACATTACGTTTTTATGCTTCTTTTGACGGAAAGAGCATCCGTTCTGAAATCGCTTAAACGCGCCGCCAGACGTTTTTTTTCTGTTATTTGCGGTTTATTATTAATGTATATTGCTCTTAGAGTGATAGTTAATGTGTTTTTCTTTATGATGTTCATGTTTCTTGGTAATGCAATGGGTTCACTTGGGTTGCTGAGGATAGTTATAATTAGTAATATTACCTATTGGATTTTTTACAGCGTGCTAAACGCCAAGTGGTATTTATTTTCCCAAGCTTGCGTAATAGAACGACTCGGCGGTCCTGCAGGCTTATCACGGAGTTCTGCGCTGACAGAAGGATATCGTTTAAAAATTTTCAGTTTATTTGCTCTTATATATATTTTTATAGTGATAACAGCTATAATTACTGATTTTATTTTTGCACGCAGAGCATTTGGCATTTTATTCTTCATATTAATTGTGATAATTCCATTTGCTTACTCACTCGTTATGCCCTCAGTCGTCTACTACAGCCTCAGGGTCGTAAAGGAGGGCCTTACGCCGGACAGCTTGGAGGATTGCCAAGCTGTTTCAGAGAAAGCTTAACGCTAGTTTCATAGAAAATAATGATTATTAGTCACAAAAAGCGTGGACGATATGTACATTACATTGTACAATATGGGCGAGGTGATTTTTCGTGATAGCTGTTAATTATTCAACTGCGCGTCAAAGCTTAAAAGAGTATTGCGATAAGACTGTAAATGATTTTGAAACGATAATTATTACGCGCGAACGGGGCGAGAATGTAGTATTGATGTCCGAGAGCGAATACAACAACATGCTTGAAAATTTATACGTAAGGAGTAACGCAAAAGATTACGAAGAACTTCTTCAATCAATCCAGCAGTTAAAAAGAGGACAAGGCAAAATAAGAGAGCTTGTGGAGCATGAATAAAGTATTTTCAGATATTGCATGGGAGCAATATCAATATTGGATCGTAACTGATAAGAAGGTTCTAAAAAAGATAAATGAATTAATTCGTGATATTGAGCGCAACGGAAATATTGGTATCGGCAAACCGGAACCGCTTAAGAATGAATTGTCGGGATTCTGGAGCAGGCGAATAACAGACGTGCACAGGCTTATATACGCAATTGACGAGGACAACATCTACATAGCAAAATGCAAGGGGCATTGCGGCGATAAATAAGTATTTTACGTACCCAAAATCATGCGATCTTTCAGAACTTCTTAAAAACATCAAGTCAAAGACAGTTATTGGCATAAACCCTCCTGTCTTTGATTTTGCATGGTTTGACCTTTGGTCGAAACCGCTCGGGCTTTTGTATATACTGGGATTTCTGCGTTCTAATGGTAATGACGTTCACCTCGTTGACTCGCTGTACGAAGCGAGAACTGAGGCTTTATCGTTTGGCAGGTGGAAGGTAAGAAAGAGTAAATTACAAAAGCCTGAAGTATACGCAAATATCCCGCGTCATTATTGCCGGTTCGGACTCCCCCAAGAGGAGCTTGAAGCGAGGCTTTCGGAGCTTCCGAAGCCTGACTATATACTTGTGACATCGGCAATGACTTACTGGTATGGCGGCGTATTTGAAACTATAAAATCCGCCCGAAAGATTTTTCCCGGCGCAACTATCATTCTGGGAGGCGCTTACGCGATACTTTGCCCCGATCACGCCTCAAAAAGCGGCGCCGACCTCGTACAATCCGAACCGCTTGATACGGGTTTTCAGCTGCGGCGACCCGCTATAGATATGTACGATAATCCCGGGTACGGAGTTGTGATGACGTCTTACGGCTGCCCGATGAGCTGCCAGTACTGCGCTTCAAAGAAACTATTCCCGAATTTCCGAAAGCGTCCTATTGAGGACGTAATTGAAGATGTCCGCTTTCAGCTTTCAGTTTGCAATACCGGAAATATAGCCTTTTACGACGATGCGCTGCTGATTGATAAACGCGGCAGTTTCTATCCGTTATGCGAGGGCTTGATAAAAGAGTTCCCACGCTTAAAGCTCCACACGCCAAACGGGTTGCATGTATCTCAAATAGACGAAGAGTGCGCTGAAATGTTGTTCCGTACCGGATTCCATACTTTAAGACTCAGCCTTGAAGGAATAGACAGTTACACCGGAGCGGTAAGCGGTGAAAAGACCGGCAAATCTGGATATGAGCGCACTATTAAAGCTCTAAAGTGCGCCGGGTATCCTGACGAGCGGCTTGAAACATATATACTTGTAGGGCTTCCCGGGCAAAATACTGATGACATTTTGAGCTCAATAGATTATGTGAAATCACTTGGCGGAAAACCAAAAATAACGGAATTTTCCCCTATACCCGGCACAAAAATGTTCGAACGCGCGCTGGGTGATTGTCCGCAGCTGGCTGAGGAACCGCTTTTGCACAACAACACAATCTATGCGCCATGGGTCTCGCGCTCCGTTCCCCCGGAGACGATGCAGTATTTTAAGGATAGAGCGAAAATCTATTTAATCAATGACAAAATCCCTTGCGGAAGCTGATTTGCCTGTGTCAGCATTGAATTTCCCGAATTGACCAATATCGAAAGTTTTGCTAATCTCATCAATTCCTTTGCCATATCGAGGTCCCTTATCCTGCTTTCTGAGCTTGTCAGGTTTTCATGTGCGACGGTAAGGTTTGATATCGTATGCAGAAGTCTGTTTGTATAAGCCCCCAGGCTGGAGCGCATTGAAGAAACCCTGTCGATTGCCGTGTCAATTTTGGTGATGGCCCTTTCCGACAGTTTATTATTCAAAAGCAGAATATTTGACAGTCCAAGGGCGCGGCTTCCCGCATCCGCAAATGCGATCATCAGTTCTTCCTTTTCATTTGCCCCTACTTGAAGGACTGTCGCGTTATATGCCACATGAAGGACTTCTTCTGCGCTTTTCCCCCTGAAATCAAATCTTTTCGCGGCCTCATTCCAAAACACCTCCATGTTTTTCATGGGGTCAAAGTATAAGTCTATATTTTTATTCACTATTCCGACAGCGCAATTTCCAGCTACTTTTACGTTGCTCGCGATAGATGTCCCGTCGTGAGCGTCGCTCACGTACATGTTGAAAATTGACTCTTCCGCCTCTTGAATAACGTTGAACCCCATAATTTTCAGCAATTCTTCATCTCCCGAGAAATGAATTATCCCGTCCTGTCCGGGGATGGCGGAGCGTATAACTATCGTGGAAAAGTGAGCCCAGATATATTCGCTCTCTCTCGAAGGACCGAATTCGCCCACCGCCTCCGAAGTGCCCGCCGTGCCGTCGGACATAACCGCGAAATTGGATATTGAATCCTTCACATATTTTGCGTTGTCAAGCCCGAACGCTATTGCATAGTTAAGTTTATTTGCGATATCGTAAAACGTGTCGTTTTCATACAGCACGACTGTGGCGGATGATTCCCCCTGATGGAGCGTCAGTACCTGAGGAAACGTAATCGCGTTCGTGAAAGTTTCGCCCAAAGTTTTATATACCGTTTGAAAATTGTAAACTACTTCCATGGTAACGTCGATATTCATTTGCTGATTCGTAATATCTGGAAGCGTGCTGACGCCCACTGTGAATTGACGGTATAGAGAAACAGGGTTGCCGTGAGGGAATGGAAGCCCGTTAAAGTACGACCTGAGGTTTGCGTTATATATGTCTCCGTTATTTGTATCTATCATCAGATACGGAATATCGAGATGACCGGTCTGAAAGGATTTGTCAAATACATAATATAATTCGTAATCGCCGTTATATGTTATTCTCAACGGCACGCTGGGGTAATTATTGGCAGATGAAGGCTGCCCAATAGGAGGGGTTATGTTAAGGTGAAAACTATCCCCGACGCTGAATTTATCGAAATCCTTATTGAGTTTAATAGAGTTGGGCAATATATTTATTCCCAGCGCGTCAAACGCCCCGACGGAATAAGCCCCTTCGCCATGCACCGTCACTACTCCGCCGCCCATAACTCCTCCGGATATGCCTCTTTTCCCTATCGTTATAAAGCTTTCTATGTCTGGAAGCTGATTAGTGAACTTATCGAACCGCCTCGACGTCACCTTAAAGGTTACCGTCTCCTCAACATCATGAATAGCCAAGACTTCAAAAATAATATTGGTGTTCGGAATATCATTAAAGAGAGTGGAGGTGGCAGGGTTAAACGTATCAGGGTCGCCGCCGAACATTTTTATTATAGAATCGAAGTCGTCGGCGACGTGTATATCATTGACATCCATTCCGAAAGCGGCCACTTTCCTAATAGTAGGATAATTATAATCCTCGTAGTACGCTCCGGCTGTGCCGGGAGGGGGCGGAAAATCATATACGTAAGTTCCTGCACGGGCATTACCCACCGGAGACCCATACATAAATACATGACCGCAAGTTCCCGCACCATCGTAATACCCGTTTGGATTAGTACCAGTGGCTGTAGTTACACCTTGAAACGTTCCCACCCCGTTTGTATGATTTGCGCCTGCCGGAACGCCTGTTATTCCCGGGCTGATGTTGCGTTCATTGTGTGTCAGCGTCATAGTTATGCGTTGCTCGGAGTAACCCATGCCGATTACCCTGCCCTCTATAGCTCCCGGCTCTATACGCGCCTCAAAGATGTTGCTTTTTTTGATTTCCGCTTCTCCTGTTTTTAAAGTCTGCATGGATATTTTAAAATTTCCTTCGTCCTCTTTTAAGATCCCGCTACGAACGACAGCGTGTATTCCGATATCGCTTGCTGACCACAGCACGTCGGACGACCCGTCCAATAATCTCTTTTTGTTGAACTGCGTCGTACTGGCTATTCTGTCGAGCTCTGATTTTAACTGTTCTATTTCAAGCTGGATATAGCATCTGTCCTGCTGGGTAAGGGTATCGTTCGCCGACTGCACAGCAAGTTCCCGCATACGCTGCAGAATAGAAGTTGTCTCCTGAAGGGCGCCTTGAGCGGTCTGCATCATCGATATACCATCCTGCGCGTTCCTTGACGCCATGTCGAGCCCTTTAATCTGAGCGCGCATTTTTTCAGATATGGCAAGCCCCGCAGCATCGTCCGCGGCGCTATTTATCCTAAGGCCCGAGGAAAGTTTACGGATGGATTTTTGTATCTCGCTTTCGGTTTTTGCAAGAGCGTTGCGAGCCCCAAGGGCGGGGACATTATTGTATATACGCACAACAAAACCTCCCTGTTTGTTTTCAGCATCCTTGCTTATCGAAATTTAACGACCGCTGATATGTTCTTTTCAATATATGAATCAGCATTCTCTCCACACCAACATCTGACGCAAACAAATTCAGCCTGCGTATTTAGGTTTTCGGCTGAAATACCCTCGTACCTTGAGCATTTTTAACAAAGAATCGAACCGGAATTAAGGTAGATGCAGAAGAATTTTTTTACGACAAATTTTTGCTCATTCTTGATTTTTATCTATGCTGATATTAGAGACTATTTGAAAAAAAGCGGCTCTCCCATCGGAAACATGGATATGCTGATAGCGGCAGCCGCTATTGCGACTAAAGCCCCTTTAGTCACTTACAACAAAAAACACTTTGCACTGATACCGAATCTGATTCTCGCTGATTGGCCATGATGAGTATTTTAATGACTTATGGCAAACTGCTATGAAATAAAGTATTTGTTATATTACGTATCATTTACCAATAAGGCATTTTGGTATAGAATACAATCACCATTGAGTGAGCTACGCAGCGAAAGGGATTTGAATATTATACTAAATATTTTGATGACATATGGAAGAGCAGGAATATCCGGAAGGAAGCAATTGATAGCACAATTTCCAAAATAGAAGAAAATACTGAGTCGAGTATCGTTTCTTAAGATAGGAGATGTAATACCGGATTCATCCGGTTGTTTTTTAATCAAAGAATCCATGTATTGAGTTGTGGAGGTATACGAGTATTGAAAATCTATTTGGATACGTCAGTGATAAGCTGCCTTGACGCGCCGCAAACACCGGAACGCATGATCCACACACAACTTTTTTGGGATACAGCAAAACGCGGAGAGTATGAAATTGTAGTATCGAATGTCACTCTTGATGAGATGAATGCATGTCCGGAACCGAAACGTTCATTCATGAGAGTGAAGCTTGCTGAAATTCCAAATCTGACTCGCGTGGAGGAATCAGTAGAGGCCATTCGTCTTGCCGGTGTTTATGTGAGCGAGGGTGGTTTGCCTCCGACAAGCCGGAATGACGCGCTTCATATAGCCATTGCAACAGTGGAAAAATGCGATTGCGTTGTGTCGTGGAATTTAAAACATATGGTGAATATTCGCGCTAAGAATGCGGTTGCTTTGGTTAACAGCCGCGAAAATTACGGTCATCTTGAACTTTGGCTGCCGTCAGGCTTAATTATTGAAGAGGAGGAAATAACATGAACAAAGCGGTATTTGATGTTGATGATATTTACGAGCTTCGTATTGCTCGTGATGCTGAATATTCATCAATGTCGCGAGATAACGCCCGTAAACTCCGTGCGGAACGCGCCGACCGTGAATGGTATGAGATTGCAAAAATTAGAGAAATCATCAACGACTATTATAAATGCCCCAATATACTTTCACCGCAACCGGATAAACTTCCCGCGCTTAAATATATGGTGAATGGCGTCAATATCAGCGCTTCGGTATTAAAATAATATAGAGCTTTTGTGAAGTAAAGAATAAATTGACATATGAGATTCGCAAATTGAAAATGACAGAAATATCAACAGCTTGAACATTAATCTTCAAATGAGGAGAAGCATAAATGCCATATGAAATATATTTGGAGGTTTTAAACATATGACGGAAAAGTATAACTTCGAAACGGAAGCAAAAGAACTTTTGGAGATGATGGTTTATTCTGTGTATTCGAATAAAGATATCTTTTTGCGTGAGCTAATATCGAACGCATCGGATGCATTGGATAAGCGCCGAGTTGCCGCGCTTAAGAACGAAGTTCCGCCGCAGGAAACGCCTGAAATCCATATCGAGAGAGATACGGAAAAACGTATATTGTCGATAATCGATAACGGAATAGGGATGACCCATGACGAGCTCGTGTCCTACCTTGGGACGATAGCGAAATCCGGGACGCGCGAATTTATTGAGAAGGCAAAGAATAGCAGAGAAATGCAAGAGGCGCTGATAGGTCAATTCGGAGTGGGATTTTATTCCTCGTTCATGGCGGCTCAACGCGTGGAGGTCGTGACGAGACACGCCGGAGAGGATGCGGCGTGGCGTTTTGAGTCGTCGGGTGACGGGACTTACACCATAGAGAGCGCGGAAAGGAGTGACGCCGGAACCACTGTCACGCTTCACCTTCGGGAGATGTCGAAAGAAGACGGGCATGAAAGTAAGGACTATACCGAAGAGTGGGTGCTGCGCGACATAATAAGAAAGTATTCCGACTTCGTGAGTTACCCGATAATAATGAAGGTCAAGAAATGGGAAAAGGATGTAAGCACAGAGGCCCTGGAGACAGTGAACTCACAGAAAGCCATATGGTCGCGCCCCGAGAACGAAGTTACGGAAGAAGAATACGACGAGTTCTACCGCCATGTCTCGCACGACTGGCAAAAACCTCTTGCAAGGCTTTACTTTAGTGCAGAGGGAACTGTAAATTTTAAAGGACTGATATTTTTCCCTTCCACGGCGCCGTTTTCAATGATTATGGGAGAAAAGGACAGCGGGATACATCTATATATAAAGCGTGTTTTCATAATGGAGGACGCTGAGCAGTTAATTCCAAGATATCTCAGGTTCGTGCGCGGCGTCATCGACTCTGAGGACCTGCCGCTGAACCTTTCGCGTGAAATATTGCAGGACGACCCTCGCGCGCGGGTAATAAGGCGCGGAACTGTAAGGAAGATTTTCTCGTTCCTAAAGAAATTGCGCGCGGACGATTCCGCAAAGTATGAAAAGTTCTGGGAGTCGTTTGGCGTCATACTGAAAGAGGGTATCGTTCAGGACAGCGAACAGAGGGAATCCATCTTTGAGCTTTGCATGTTCCGTTCCACCAACAGCAGTGCGTGGACGACGCTTGACGACTACATCTCGCGCATGAAGCCGGATCAAAAAGGAATATACTGGATTGCGGGACGCGACGTAAAGGCGCTCGAAGCTTCTCCGCTGCTGGAAAGTTACAGGGAGCGGGAGATTGAAGTCCTGCTTTTCTGCGATCCAATTGATGAATTAGCTATGGGCGCGGGACATAAATATAAGGAAAAAGAATTTGTCTCGGTTTCATCGGAGGATAAGGAGTTGCCCGAGGTATCGGACGAGCTTCTGAGCAAATTTGCCCCTCTCACGGAGGCGATGCTAAAGGTGCTTGACGAGTCAGTGAGCGCGGTTAAATTGTCTTCCCGCCTGCATTCTTCTCCTGCCTGCCTTGTCAGTGAAAACAGCGGATTGTCCTTTCAGATGGAACAGCTTATTCGCGCTATGGGGAAAGGAACTGAAATGCCAAACACTAAACGTATTCTGGAGATTAACCCTCATCACCCCATAATTAATGCTCTGCTGGAACAGAAGGATTCCTACAAATTTGAGGATTTCGTTGGAGTGCTGTACGATCATTCATTAATTATGGAAGGTGGGCAATTGCAGGATCTACCTGCTTTTTCAAACAGAATCTCAGCCTTAATGGAATTAGCCCTCGGAAATTCAAAATAATATAAGCAGCAAAGGAGGTATATTTTTGCGCAAAGTTTATTTAGATAACGCCGCGACAACGTACATTTTGCCGGAGGTCATTAATATCATGACTCCATGGCTGGAAGAGTATTATGGCAATCCGTCGTCAATATACTCATTTTCCGAAAAAAGCCGCGAAGGTATTGCAAAGTCACGTCAGCAAGTTGCAAATGTTATTGGAGCTGACAGTTCTGAAATATTTTTTACAGGAAGCGGCACCGAAGCCGATAACTGGGCGTTGAAAGGGGTTGCATTTACCCGCAAAGACAAGGGCAATCATATTATAACAACGGCGATAGAGCATCATGCGATTCTTCATGCTGCGGAATTTCTTGAAAAGAACGGGTTCAGCGTTACTTTCCTCCCCGTTGACCCGATGGGGCGCGTCAACGTTGATGACGTGAAGAACGCTATGACGGATGAAACAATAATTGTCTCAGTCATGTTCGCGAATAACGAGATAGGTACGCTCGAACCGATATCGGAAATAGGCGCGCTGTGTCGTTCGCGGGGCGTAATTTTTCATACGGATGCGGTTCAAGCGGTCGCGCATGTTCCAATTGACGTTGTGAAAATGAATATCGATTTGCTCTCGCTTTCCGCACATAAATTTCACGGGCCTAAAGGAGTAGGGGCTCTTTATATACGCAAAGGGCTTAAAATCGAGAACTTTATTCACGGGGGCGGGCAGGAAAGGGGGCGCCGCGCGGGAACTGAAAATACTGCGGGGATAGTTGGGCTCGGCGCGGCTGCTGAATTAACGTTCTCTAACATGCCGGACGAGCTCAAAAGGATAAGCGCTCTGAGAGACAAATTGATTGACGGAGTTATGAAGCTCGTCCCACATGCGAAATTAAACGGCGCTCCGAGGGACGGGCGGTTGTCTAATAACGCAAATTTCAGTTTCATAGGAATTGAAGGGGAAACTTTGCTTCTTGACCTTGATGCGGCAGGCATATCAGCTTCCACCGGAAGCGCGTGCACCTCCGGTTCTTTGGACCCGTCGCATGTCCTCATGGCAATAGGGCTGTCGCATGAGTTGGCGCATGGATCGTTAAGGCTGACTCTGGGAAAGCAAACTACAGAAGAGGATATAGTTTATGTTCTGGATATTCTTCCGAAAATAATAGCAAGAAGGCGTGAAATGTCCCCTTTGTGGGACGAATATATTAAGGGGCTCGAAGGAAAATAAATCCAAGTTAAATATAAACGTGTGCGTCTCATCTTTTTATAGGGGCGGGCGAGAGAACCGCCCTAATAATTGCGAATAGTAGAAGCATAAAGGGGGAAAATATATTTTATGTATAGCGAAAAAGTAATGGATCATTTTCATAACCCGCGCAACGTCGGTGAAATTGAAAATGCGGACGGGGTAGGGCAGGCAGGGAATCCGAAATGCGGCGATATAATGAGGATAAGTATTAAAGTTGAGGACAACGTCATAACCGATATCAAGTTCAAAACGTTCGGGTGCGCTTCTGCGATAGCTTCTTCAAGCATGGCAACGGAACTCGTTAAGGGAAAAACGCTGGGCGAGGCCTGGGATTTGTCTAACTTGGCTGTGGCGCAAGCGCTTGACGGATTGCCGCCCGTAAAGATACACTGTTCAGTCCTTGCGGAAGAGGCTATACATGAGGCAATAAATGATTACCGGGCCAAAAATGGACTTCTGAGGATACCGACGGAAAAACATGAGGATCACAAGGGTTAATAACTTGTTATTTAGTGGTTCTTAAGAAAGGAAATGACACATGCACGAAACAAGCGAGATAAAAACCCTTATGTTGGAGTTAGTGAAAATTGACAGCGTGACGGCGTCCGCTGACGGAGAAAAAAGAGCGGCCGAATTTATTTACGAATGGCTTTCCAAACTTGATTATTTTATTAAATACCCTGAAAAATTGAACCGCATCGACGTAAAAGGGAAAAATTACTTTGCAGTTTCAGCTCTCGTTCATGCGGCAATTCCTACAAACCGTACCGTCATCCTGACCGGTCATTACGATGTAGTCGACGCGCTGGATTGTGGCGCAATCAAGGAATGGGCTTATGAACCCGAGGAATACACAAAGCGCATAGCTGATATGAAGATAAGCGACGAAGCGCGTGAGGACCTCGAAAGCGGGCGTTATCTCTTCGGGCGAGGAGTAGCGGATATGAAGCTCGGCATAGCTATCGAAATGATGTTGCTGAAGCAGTTTTCAGAGAATACAAGCCTTTTCGACGTGAATATCATGTTCCTTGCGGTTCCCGACGAGGAGGGGGATTCTTTCGGGATGCGCGCCGCGGTTGAGCCGCTGTGGCGTATGCAGGATAGCGGTTGTGAATTTGTTGTTTACCTGAATACGGAACCTACATTTGTTGAAGGCGAGCATAAGAACTCCCCCGCCGTTTATGACGGGACTATCGGGAAAATTATGCCTTTTTTCATGTGCGTGGGGAAGGAAACTCACGTCGGCAAGTATACTGAAGGGCTGAACTCGCTCCTAATAGCTTCATACCTCAATATAATAACTGAGGGCAGGGACAAGAGAACGGCGTGCCTCTATATGCGCGACCAAAGACGAAGCTATGCTGTAACTTTGCCTGCGCGTACAGCAGTGTATATGAATCATCTTTTCCTGTCCGCAAGCGGCGCGACTCCGGATACTCTTATGGAAGAAATGAAAGCGGATGCGAAATCTGCATTGTCGCGCGCTTTTTTACACTTCGGAGAAGGTTTTCGGAATGAAAACAAATGGACGCCTCGCGTAATAAGCGTCTCTGAACTCATTGAACTCGTTTCAAAAAGAGAAGTAATCGACAAAGAATCGCTTATGAATAAACTCTATCGCGAATTACCTGAGGAAATTACCAGCGAGCGCGAAAAGAATATTGAAATCGTGCATAAATTACTTGACGCAAGCGCTGAAAAGGGGCCGTTAGTGGTAGTAGGATTTCTCCCTCCCTTCTATCCCGCGCGCGAAAACTCGCGCGATACGCAGGCAGGCCGGAACATAGAAAGAGCAATCGATAAACTCACGGATTACGCGAAGAAAGAATTCTCTCTGCCCATATGCAGGGCAGGAATAATGGGAGGCGTAACGGATCTCAGCTTCACCGGTTTCAACGGCAATGCGGAGGAGTTAGAGCCGCTTGCGCGTAATATGCCTCTTTGGGGACGCGGTTACGATATACCGCTTCTGGCTCTTACGCAAATTGATATTCCGGTACTGAACTTTGGCCCGCTTGGCAAAGACTGCCACAAAATGACCGAGCGCGCGGAGATGGAGTATTCTCTTAACGTTTACCCGGAGCTGCTCAGATATTTGATATCAGTTTTGTAACAAAGGTAAAGACAAAAGGTTAATAAAAATTGAAAATGGAAAATTAAAAGACAAAAATAAACGCCAGAGACTTTGGGTTGCTCAATACAGCTTTGTAGGGGCGGCGGAAAGGCAATTCGGAACGGAATTAAAAATACAAACGTTAACCGCGAACCACACGAAATACGCGAAAAAAGACATGTATGTAGATAACGCAAAATGTTTTTCGTTTATGGGCGGTTCGGTCGCTCCCGGTCGTCCTGACCTTCGCGACACTAGGTCTTCCTGACCGTCGGTCGCTCCCGGTCGTCCTGACCTTCGCGACACTAGGTCTTCCTGACCGTCGGTCGCTCGCTGCTTATCTACCGCCTCTTGACTTTGGCTGTTTAGAGGCATAACAAATGGCTATATTAGCGGGATCAACAGAATAAAAGCGGCGCATCTCAGGTGAATTTGATGCGAAGTCACTTTTTAAAACCTGTAGCCATTATTGTAAGTTACAGCGCCTACTCGTTATTCAAATCAGCATCCCGTAGTGATGCATCTCTTGGTAGAAAGCGTTATCATTAATTTTCTGCACCCCGTAGGGATGCATCTTTTGGTTCCTATACACGACATCTTGAAATATGTAACGCTCATCGTTTTCAATGCCGAATCCATCCAATATATTCTTAAATTGATCGCTGAATTTCTACCGAAAGACGCATCCCTACGGGATGCGGAAATTATTTGCATTGGTTTTCTACCGAAAGATGCATCCCTACGAGATGCGAAAATGATTTGCGTTGGAAAGAATACCGGAACAAGAGCCGACAGTTCGTCGAGTATAGTGGGTCGCCCGCGTTACCCCATGGGCAGGAGCGCGCTAAATCAATGAATTTATCAATATGATGGTGAATCACCACTGTAAGAAGTAAACACATCATTTCAACGAACAGTCAACGACGATGGCGCGAATATCATAGCCATTTTGTTCTCTTGCTTGCTCCTCCAGTAATATTTTTGCCTCCTCTTTTCCTTTTTTACGAATACGTATGTTTATATTAACTCTGTCATCGTCAGGTTCCGTCCATTTGTCAGATTCAAACCAAGTGTTAATGACGGAATATCATGTTTTGAAATAGACGGCATAAGATGTCAAATAATTGACGGATCATGTATCCAGAATCAGATTATTGCTGTTGGCATAAAGAAAGAGCCATTAAGTTTCTGACGGTTGATCAAATTCCAAAGCCAGCCAAATACCAAATATCGTTATCGTGGCGATATTTAATCAGCGTTTGCTCTCATTTATCACGGATAAGGGCTTCGAGCGTATCGCAGTGAAGCCCCCCGTAATAGCAGCCATCGCGGTATCTGATGTCCGGCCTATCAGCGCTGATATCCAAGATGAGGCAACCGTATTTCATATATTCCGCGAGTGTCAAATCGCGATGCTGATCACCAGCTCGCCGTGCTCGCTAATATCTACCACGATGTCATAAGAGGCAGCGATTTCTTCGCCCGTTTCAATTGAGTGTACGACGACGCATATTTCACTGACGTCTGCGGCGACGTCAATATAAGGTTGAAGGATGCTTTTTAACATAACGGCCTCCTAAATCATCTCTTGCTCAATAATCTGCTTAACCATATGGTCGTCTATAATCTTCCTTTTACTTTGCGCCCCGAAAATAAGGCAAGCCGTGCAGACTTTGTTTACCATTCTGGCAGAACCCGCAGAATAGCTATAGATAGCGTCAACGGCTCCGTCAGAGAACAAATCAGATATAGCGCCGGCATATGCCATATGGCAGTTAATATACTGGGTTACTTGAGCGCGGTCATAATTGGGGATTTCGCACTTCATGTCAACTCTTTGACGGATAGCTTGGTAAGGCTGTTTTTTTAATGTATCTAAAAGTTCGTATTGCCCTACCAAAATAAGGGCCATAGGACTGATTGAGTCGTAGACATAATTTAGAGTAAAACGGATCTCCTCAAGCATTTCTCTTTTGAAAAGGTGACTCTCGTCCGTGACTACTACCGGCTTGATGCCATGCGCCGACTTCAGAAGCTCAATTTCCTTATGAAGCTGCCGCTTAGCGTCAGAACGGTAATAATGAGCGGCAATACCCAACTGCTCCAGAAGTATCTTGTAGAAATTTCTCGGTGTCATCTGTGAGTCGGATACGTACAAAACCTTGTACTTGTGCGGATCAAGCACCGCTTGAAACTTACGTATGATTGTCGTTTTACCAGCGCCACAGCCACCAATGGCCAATGCAAACTGCTGCCGGTTTGCGACAAATTCGAGTCTTGACACAACCTCTTCAATGACAGGTGAATTAAAAAGGGATTCTACCGGAATATCCCGGGTGAATGGTGTATTGGTAAGAGAGTAGAATTCTTCAAACAATTCCTTCACCCCCTGTCGTATCAGCCTTACGGAAAGATAAAATCATCTTCTGAGAAGCCCGCCGCTTTTCATTAATTTTCTTTGCGCCTGCAAGCAGCCTTGATGAATCTGGTTTTAATGCATTAAGCGTCTCCGGCAGT
>Ga0082212_10003315_pt1 | contig 22940 bp, 20 predicted proteins | sample TergutNt197P3_FD_71548 | JGI IMG/M metagenome (GOLD analysis project Ga0082212, IMG submission 71548) | Neocapritermes taracua P3 segment gut microbial communities from Petit-Saut dam, French Guiana - Nt197 P3 | ecosystem: Host-associated > Arthropoda: Insects > Digestive system > Gut ...
AAAGGGACGTCGTCGTCTCCATTCAGGGGTGCCGGTTCTCCCCAAACCCCGACGACAGCCATCTGGTGGACGTGGTGACCGGCGGCTCGATGGTCGCGCACCCGCAGGGCTACACGGTATCTTACCAAGAGCCGTTCGCGCGCGGCGAAGACGCCCGGACCACGCTGCTGGTGGAGGGGGACAGGGTGACGATGCTCCGCAGCGGGGCGCGGAACTCCCAAATGGTTTTTGAGGAGGGCCGGAGGCATGTGTCCTATTACGATACCGCCGAGGGGCCGACGGCGGTGGGCGTCACCGCGAGCCGCGTCGCGGCGGATATGGGGCAGGAAGGCGGCCGCATCGAGGTCGATTACGGGGTGGAGATCGCGGGAAACCTCGCCGAAGAAAGCTATGTATCGATCGATATACGGGCCGCGACGGGGCCATGGCCCGCCGTCCCGGATGGGATCACGGTATATAAAGACGCCTATATCAATTGATAGAACACGGAGGACCGCCTTATGAAAACCAAGCGGCTTTGGGGCCGTGTTTTAACCGTTTGTCTCGCGCTTTGGCTCCTTGCCGCGCCTGTCTTGGCGCTGCCGGACGGCGGAACGGAACGGCTGGCCCTGCTGGAAGAGATCCTTGAATACATAGAAGCCTACGCGCTGTATCCGCCCGGCGCCCCGTCGCTGGACGGGATCACGCCGCGGAGGCTGGAGGAGGAGGACGGACTCTTCCTGTCGCTGGTGGAAACGTGGCTGGCCGGGGACAAATACGGCCACTTTCTGACCCTTGAGGAATACAACGCCGCGTACGGCGTCGCCGAGGCGGCCTTCGGCATCGGCATCCAGGCGGATATTGCCATGCCGCTGGGCGTCTATGTGGCCGGCCTCCTGCCGGGGGGCGGCGCGGCGCGGACCGGTATAGAGATCGGGGCGCAGATCGTCTTCGTTGACGGCGCCGATATTGCGGACGCGGACTATATGGACGTGCGGCATCTGTTTCTGGGCGAGCGGTGGACGCCGGTGGAGATCGGCTATCTCAACCCCGGTTCGCCCGAGGTGTTCTTTGAGACGATATTGCGCGGCCCGCTCGACGCCGCCAACGTGCAGGGCTTCCTGATCGAAGGGACGGACGTCGGCTACATCTCGATCGAACGGTTCGGCTCTCTGACAGACTATTTTGATTTTCTTGATGTATATCATGAAACGCTGCCTTCGCTGGGCGCGAAATCGGTCATCATCGATCTGCGCGGCAACCCCGGCGGACAGGTTGACACCGTCGTCAACATCCTCAACTCGATGCTTGCGGACGAGGGGTATCTGCTGCTCAGGCTTCTCGACGCGGCTGAGGAGGAGGAATTTTACAGCACCGGCTGGGATCTGGAAGAACTGGCGTTGTGGGACGAGATCATTTGGGAGCCGGAGTCGATCGTGATTCTAACGGACGGCGGATCGGCTTCCGCTTCGGAGATCTTCGCGGGAACGCTGCAAGCCTATGGCTTGGCGACCGTTGTGGGCGAGACGACGTTTGGCAAGGCCCACAGCCAATACCACATCGACCTCACGTCGGGCGATATACTGATCGTCACCTCGTCCCGGGTGGAACTGTATGGGATCGGCGCCTATGACGAAGCCGGGATCGCTCCCGACTATGAAGTGGCGCCCGCCGCCGCGGCCGGCGCCGGGTTTATGGAGTATCCTCTTGACGCCGGCCGCGCGCTGTTCCGGCAGAGCGCGCTGACCGAACGGATCTTGGCCATGCAGGAGCGGCTGGCGCTGCTGGGGTTTTACCGGACCGCGCCGAGCGGGGTCTTTGACGGCTACACGCTGTGGTGCCTCAACCGTTTTCAAGCCGCCTACGACCTGCCGCCGGGGCGTTTCGCCAATACCGCCACGCTCAAAGCGCTGGACAAAGCCGCCAGGGAAGCGGAGTTTTATATCGACCTGTCGTTTGCGTTCGCGCTGGAGCTGCTGGGCTGGCCGCCGGAGAATTAGCGTCGCGCCGCCTACCGGTATTCGAGGACATGCCGGATCATTTGGCGAACGGCTTCGGAACAGTTAACCGGCGCCAATTCCACATCAGGGTGGTTATTTCGAAACACCCTGAAAATTTCATCCGCAAACCCCTGGCCGATGTTTTCAATCCCTGAAAAATCCAAATGAACAACCCTAAACCTCTCTATTCGCGCAAGAAGCCTGCGGGCTTGTGACCGCGAAATGAATACCGGCGTTTTATCTCCGTATTCCAGCAGTTGAATGGGAATGATTGTTTTGATAAATCCGTAGCTTTCCGGAGCGTCGGTATATTGCTTGAAAAGGTCTTGCAATGTTTGCTGATGGTCTAGGCTGACTTGGAACGCCACGCTGGTGCCTTTGTATACTATTTCTGTTTGCTCCAGCTTTTCCAGTTTTGGTTTCGTTGCAAACCTTATCCCGTCGGAACCGAGGTAAAAGTAATCTGCGCACTTTGAGGAAAAGAAGATGCCCTCGCCTGTGTGGCTTTTGGGATCTGTTGTAAATTTTCCCTTTGCCAACTCTAATATCGCATACCGTTTTTCCTCTAACTTCAGCGTTTCGGCCACTTTGGTAAAAATGCCGATTCCATCATCTTTTATTATGAAAACCAACCAATCTTCATCAAGAAACAGAGATACTTCTACTTCCATGCCGCCAGAATGCTCAATGGCGTTGTTCATAATCTCCATGAAGGCATACTCGAAACACTCTCTTGCGCATTTTGGCGCGTCACGGATAAAGTCAATAACAATGTCCCTGTAGACTTTATCTTCCGTAAGGCCTTCGATTCTATAGTTCTCCTTCCGTGTTTCTTTCCACATATATCACACCACCTTATTCCGTATTGTAAGTCACCGCAACCGCACTGTCAAGATTTCCATCTCAAATAAACAGGCAGCAATCCCCGAACGAGTAAAACCGGTACCGCTCGCGGACCGCCTCCTCATAGGCCGCCAGAATCCCTTCCCGGGTGTAAAACGCCGACACAAGCATCAGCAAGGTGCTTTGCGGAAGGTGGAAATTGGTAATCAGCGCGTCGGTCATCCGGAAGGTATAACCGGGCGTGATGAACAGTTTGGTTTCCCCGCCGCCCGCCCGCAGCGTACCGCCGGGCAAGACGGCCGATTCCAGCGTACGGCAGGAGGTCGTGCCGACGGCGACGACCCGTCCCCCTCCGGCGCGGGTCCGGTTGACGGCGGCGGCGGCGGTTTCGGAGATTTCATACCGTTCGGCGTGCATCACGTGGCCGCTTATATCGTCCGCCGTGACGGGCCGGAATGTCCCCAGCCCCACATGCAGCGTGACCTCGGCGACGTCCACCCCCATCTTTCGCAGCGTTTCCAGCAACTCCCCGGTGAAATGCAGCCCCGCCGTCGGGGCCGCCGCCGAACCGGCCGTCTTTGCGTAGACCGTCTGATACCGTTCGCCGTCAGACGGCTTTTCCCGGATATACGGCGGCAGCGGCAGGGCGCCCAGTTCGCGCAGCAACCCGTCCCACAGGCCGTCGTATAGAAACCGGACGGTCCGCTCCCCGCCCGGCCCCGCGCTTTCCACAACGCCGGTAAGCCTCTCCCCGCCGAAAGAGACTCGCGCGCCCTCGCGCAAACTTTTGCCCGGTTTGACAAGACAGTCCCAGCGGTCGCCGCCCAGGTCCCGGAGCAGCAGAACCTCCGCCGCGCCGCCGCTCTCCCGTTTGCCGAGGAGCCGCGCGGGCAGGACGCGGGAGTTATTGACGACCAGACAGTCCCCGGGGCGCAGGAATTCCGGCAAATCGTAAAAAAAACGGTGGCGCAGTTCGCCGGTCCGTCTGTCGGCGGCCAGCAGCCTTGATCCGTCGCGGCGCTCCGCCGGGGTTTGCGCGATCAGTTCCGGCGGGAGGCTGTAGGTGAAGTCGGCTGTTTTCATAGGTTTCCCCCTGTAAAAAAAATATGTTGCGTTTGACGGCGCGTTTGGGTACACTATAGGGAAGCGGTACATAAGGAGGAAGCGGTCCGATGAAGAAGAAAAAAGAACCCATCATGATTATTGACGACAGCAAGTTTATGCTTATGGCCATAAGCAACATCCTCGCGCCTTTCTATGAGGTGCATCCCTTCGGCAACGCCACGGAGGCCATGCAAAACATTGAGAAAATCAACCCGTCACTGATCCTGTTGGACGTCGTCATGCCGGAGGTAGGCGGCTTTGAGGCGATTAAAATCATAAAAGCCAACCCGGATATCCGGGAGATCCCCGTCATCATGATGACCGCGCACGATCAAAACGAAAGCAGCGACGACGAGGTGCAGTGCTTCATGCTGGGCGCGGTCGATTTTGTGCATAAGCCGTTCAAAGCGCCGGTGGCGCTGGCGCGGGTCCGCACCCATGTGAAACTGTATGAATACCACCGGGAACTGGAAAAAACCTCTATTACGGACGCGCTGACCGGCATCTATAACCGCCGCGGGTTTGACGAGCTGCTGCATCACGAGTGGAGCCGAAGCATCCGGGAAGATTCGCTTCTGTCGATGTGTATGCTGGATATAGACCATTTCAAGCTGTATAACGACCATTACGGCCATCAGGAGGGCGACAACGCCCTGCATATGGTGGGGCAGGGGATCAAAAATTCGCTCCACCGCGGGACCGACATCGCCGCGCGTTACGGCGGCGAGGAGTTCGCGGTCATACTGCCCGATGTGGATGAAGAAGGCGCCGCGACCGTGGCCGAGCATCTGATTCAATCGATCCGGGCGTTGAACATCAAGCACGAGCATTCGCCGGTAGCCGGGATCGTCACCGTCAGCGTGGGCGTCGCTACCTCCCGCTCGATCCCGGCGCAGGAGGATCTCATCAAGGCGGCCGACGAGATGCTGTATCAGGCCAAGGCGACGGGCCGGAACCGCTATTGCCGGACCATTTTGTAAACACGGAGAATGACGATGCGGCTGACCGGCGCGCAAATTCTCATACAGACCTTGATCGAGCAGGGCGTCGATACGGTGTTCGGGTTCCCGGGCGGCTATGTCGTCGATATATTCGACGCGCTGTATGACCGGGCCGGCGAGTTGCGCCTGATCGTCCCGGCGCACGAGCAGGGCGGGACCCACGCCGCCGACGGCTACGCGCGGGTGAGCGGCAAGACCGGCGTCATGATCGCCACCTCCGGCCCCGGCGCCACCAATCTGGTCACCGGCATCGCCAACGCCTTTATGGATTCCGTGCCGCTGGTCTGCGTCACCGGAAACGTGCCGCTCAAACCGGTCAATATGATGGGGCGCGACTCCTTTCAGGAGATCGACATCCGCGGCGTGACGCTGCCGGTCACCAAGCACAGCTACCTTGTCACCGACACGGCGGAACTCGCCGACACGGTGCGGGAGGCGTTTGTGATCGCCCACTCCGGCCGGCCGGGGCCTGTGCTGATCGATATTCCCAAAGATGTCGCCGCCGAGAGCTGCGAATATAACAGCCCCGGGCGGTTTGTCCCCCGGCCGCGGAAACCGGTCTCCGAAGACAAACTCCGGCGGGCGGCGGAACTGCTGCGGCAGAGCGAGCGCCCCCTGCTTTTCTGCGGCGGCGGGGTGGTGGCGGCCAACGCCTCCGGGGCGCTTGCCGCTCTGGCGGAACGGCTGGGCATACCGGTCGCGGCCAGCCTGATGGGTTTGACCGCCCTGCCGGCCGGCCACCCGCTCTTCCTCGGCATGATCGGAATGCACGGAACGCCGGCCGCCAATATGGCGGGCGGGCGCTGTGACCTGCTGCTCGGCGTCGGCACGCGTTTTTCCGACCGGGTGGCGGGCGACCGCCGCCGTTTCGCGCCGAATGCCAAGATCATCCATATCGACATTGACCCTTCGGAGTTCGACAAAAACGTCATATGCGACCTGTCGGTCGAAGGCGACGCCAAAGCGGCGCTGGAACAGCTTTCCCCGCTTGTCCCCGCCCCCGGCCCCGCCGCCTGGCTTTCGGAAATCGCGGCGTTCAAAGCGCGCCGCCCCATGCCGGAAGGCACGGCCGCCCGCTATCTGCAAGCCATCCGCGCCGCCGCCGGCGCGGACGCCGTCATCGTCACCGACGTGGGGCAGCATCAGATGTGGACGGCGCAGTACTATCCCTTCACACAGCCGCGCGGCCTTGTCACCAGCGGCGGGCTGGGCGCCATGGGGTTTGGGCTGGGCGCGGCGATCGGGGCGAAAGCCGCCGCGCCGCGCCGGACGGTGGTGCTCGTCACCGGCGACGGCAGTTTTTCGATGAACCTAACCGAACTGGCCGCGGCGGTGACGGAAGACCTGCCCGTCATTGCCGTCATATTGAACAACGGTGTGCTGGGCATGGTGCGGCAGTGGCAGAAAATGTTTCATAACAACCGCTGTTCCGGCACCGAAACCCGCCGCGCTACCGACTATGTGAAAGTAGCTGAAGCCTTTGGCGCGGAGGGGTTCCGCGTCGACACGGCGGAGGCGTTCGGCGCCGTCTTCGGCAGGGCGCTGGCGTCTGGCCGGACCTGCGTGATCGATTGCCGCGTCGGCCCCGACGAGATGGTTTTTCCGATGATCCCGCCGGGGATGAGCGGAAAGGATATATTGTATGAATAACGCCTGGCTCATATCGCTGCTCGTCAACAACCATTTCGGCGTGCTGACGCGCGTCACGGCGCTGTTCGGCCGCCGGGGGTATAACATCGCGTCGCTCTCGGTCGGGGAGACGCACGACCCCGCCATATCCCGCATCACGATCGAGACGCGGACCGACGGCGCGGGGGTTAAACAGGTGATGAAGCAATTGGCCAAGCTGGAGGACGTCCGGAAGGTATCCCTGCTGCCCCGCGCCGAAGCGGTGGAGATGGAACTGCTGCTGGTCAAGCTGGTCGCGTCGCCGGGGCGGCGCGAGATCATACTGGACGCGCTGAAAGGCTTTACCGTCGAAATCCCCTATTTCGACGAGGGGAAGATCATCTTGCAGCTGACCGACACCCCCGAGCGCTGCGCCGCGTTTTTAGAGGCGCTGCGCCCGTTCACCGTGTCGGAACTGTGCCGCACGGGGATCACGGCGCTGTCAACGGCCGGTGAGATATAGGCGGCGCTTACAGGTGCATGATAAAGGTGTTTTTCCCCTTCTGAAAGGCCGCTATCCCCATAATCAGCGCCCCCGCGCAGAACATGGCGCAGATCATATGGTCGGTAAGGGTCGGCATATTCCCGTACATGACCAAGTTCCTCATCATGGTGGCAAAATGGTATATGGGGTTTGAGTTGATGATCCATTGATAATTCGGGGGTATAATGTCAACGGAATAGAAGGTCGGGGTCAAGAAGTGAAGGAGTGTTGTAAGGACGCCGTGCAGATGGCCGACGTCGCGGAAGAAAACCATCCATGTGCCGAACGCCAGCCCTATGCCGTAGGAAAAGAGAAACGCGTATAAAACGGGGATAGGGAACAGCAGCATCATGGGGCGAAGTTCTATCCCCGTGAAAAAGATGATGAAAACCAGAATAATCATGGCGATGCCCTTGTTGATTAAGGCGGAGATCGTTTTGGAAAGCGGCAGCATATACAAAGGCATTTTTACGCTTTTGATATACAGGCCGCCGCCGACGAACGAGTTGACGCAATAGCCGGAAGCCTGTGAAAAAAACTGCACCATAAGCCTGCCCGTCATAACATAGGCGGCAAAATACTGGATATTCCTGCCTATCAGCTGCGAAAAGACGATCAGAATGACCATCATATGCAGCAGCGGGTCCAGCAAGGTCCAAAGGATGCCCAGATAGGTCCTTTTGTACTTCATCTTGAAATCCCGCTTAATCAGTTCGCGCAGCAAGGGCAAGTAACGCACGGTTTCTTGCAGATTCCGCCTGATCGTCTCCCCCAATACGCCGCCCCCTCAGTTTTTATTTTTTCCTTTTCTCACCGCGCCGTACTGCACCATCCGCCCTTTATCCAGCAGCAGGGCGGTCGTACACATTCTTTTGATGTCCCCCACGCTGTGGCTGACGATGATAACGCTTGTCCCCTCTTTAATCATCCCTTGTACGCGCTCGTCGCACTTCTGCTTAAAATACGCGTCGCCGGTCGCCAGCCCCTCGTCGGTGACCAATATCTCGGGGCGCACCATCGTGGCGATGGCGAACCCGAGCCGCCCCTTCATGCCGGAACTGTAGTTTTTCACCGGGACGTCGGCAAATTCGTGCAGCTCGGCGAAATCCAGTATCTCCTGCTGGCGGGCCCGCATGTAATCGCGCGGGTGTCCCAGCATCGCCCCGCCGAGATAGATGTTCTCGATCCCGGTGAGATCATTGTCAAACCCCAGCCCGATCTGGAGCAAGGCGATCGAGCCGTTTATCCTGACGCGGCCGGCGGTGGGCTTTACGATCCCGGCGACAATGCGCATCAGGGTGGATTTGCCGGCCCCGTTCGGCCCCATGACCCCCAGGATCTCGCCCCTGTCCAGCGTAAACGAGATGTCGGAAAGCGCCCAGAACTCCTCAAAATACAACTCCCTTTTCAGGGCCTTGACAACATATTCCTTAAAACTGTCCACCTTTTGCCGGGCCAGATTGAAACACATCGAAACATTTTCCACCTCAAGCAAACGCTCGGGCATATCCAAAGCCTCCCCTATTGCAAAATGCCGCCGTATGCCGTATCATATATACCATCTTCCCGCGAGAAAGTCAAGTTCACAAAGCAACGAGGTGTGCCGGTGTCCGTAACGATCGCGCTCGCGCTGTATAACCCGCGCGCAGACTGGCTGGAAGCGCAGCTGCGTTCGGTCGCGGCCCAAACATACCGTGATATAGAACTGATCGCCGTTGACGACGCGTCGCCGGCCGTGCCGTTTGCGCGGACCGAAGAGGTCTTCGCGGCTGTTTTCGCGGGATCCGGCGTCCCCTATACGCTCACGCGCAACGGGAAAAACCTTGGCAGCGACCTGACCTTTGCCAAACTGACCGAAAGGGCCGGCGGGGACTATATCTCCTATTGCGACCAGGACGACATATGGCTCCCCCCAAAGACCGGACAACTGCTAAACGCCCTCAAGCGGACCGGCGCGGCTCTGGCGTATTCCGACCTGTCGGTCATCGACGGCGGGGGCCGTCCCGTGGCGGACAGCCTGCGGCATGTCCGGCGCAGGCTCCGGCATTTACAGGGCGGCGGGCTGGCCCGGGGGCTTCTGTTCCGCAATTTTACCAACGGCACCGCCATGATGATGCCAACGGCCGCCGCCAAAGACGCGCTGCCGTTTGTGACGGATATGGTGGCCGACCACTGGCTCACCCTGTGGGCCGCCGCGCGGGGGGAGATCGTCTACCTGCCGGAACCTCTGGTGCAATACAGGCTGCACGGAAGCAATCAATCCGCCGTGATGTCCGGCGTCGCCGATAAGGAGAGTTATCTGGAACGCCGGATACTGACCGGGCTGTCCCGCTTCCGGCAATTCCAAACAAGGCTGGCCGGCGAGCCGGATTTGGCCGGCGCGATAGAGGGGGGGCTTGGATGGTTCGAGGCCCGCCGCCGCTGGTTTGAGGAATCGTCCGGCTTGCGCGGTCTCTGGAAGGGCCGCGTTTGGGGCAAGCAGGTGACGCTGTTTGAACTGCTGGCCGCCAGATGGCCCGAACCTGTTTTTATGGCGCTTGTCCGCCTTGTGCAGCGGGGGGCGCTGTAGCTTTCTCCCGCAGGACGTCCAGCAGACAGAAGGGGTCCGCGGTCATCCGGTCGTCATACCGTTCTTTCTCCGCGCCACTCAGCCCTATAACGGCCGCCATGTCGCCGGGGTGCATCACGTGCAGCTGGTGGATCCGCCGGGTATTGGGGATGTGCGCGTCGGCCGCCTCATCGTCGCCCACATTGACAAAGGGCTGGCCTTTGAAGCGGTTTTTGAGATGGTCGTAAAGGCTTCCGTCCTTTTTCGTAAAGCCGGTTTCCGATGAAAGACAGACGCCTGCCTCCCGTGTGACGCCGCACTGTTTAAGGATTTCGCGGACTGCATCGCCCGACAAATCGGTGTCCTCCGCGACGACGACCTCCGCTTTGCGCAAGCTGTTCAGCAAATCCACCACCCCCGTTCTCGCCCGGCCGTCCGGCATGACAAGGGTGCCGAACAGGTCGAATGTCACGTGCTTGAACCCCCGCAAATACAGCAGCGCTTTCTTTCTATCGATCGATATATATTCGGGGAGATTTTTCAGCCCCGGCCCTATGGCAACGCGGTCCTTCGCGGCGTTGATCTGCGCCGGTTTATATCCGGCGGCGGCGGCAACCAGGCAAAGGCTCCGCTCGACGGCGTGGGCCAGCGTGCCGTCCACCTGCCCCTCCTCGTCCGGGAACCCCTCCACGGGGGCGGTCAGCAGCGGGGCCAAGGCCGCTCCTCTGGCCCAAAACATGGTGCCGACAGGGAAATCCGCGTATTTCTCCTCCGCGGGGAACGCCATCCCCAGCATGGCGAAGAGCCGTTCCATTTCCTCGCGGTTGGCGCCGTTTGTCAGCGTCCAGTAGGGAAACGCGTCCCACGGCTCCGGATAAAGGATCCCAAGCTCGGGATGGCCGGCGAACAGGCCGAGGATCCGAGGCGTATGTTTTGAGAGAAGATTGTCGGCCAAGAAATCCAGCCAGCCGGCCAAAGCCCCGCTGTGGGGCGATTTTTTGGAATGGATGTGCAGAAAAACGTCGTAACCCGCAAGCTTCTCCCCGAAGGTCCGGATCATCGGCCTGACGTCCCTGCCCCGGTTTTCCACAACCTCCATCGTCACGCTCGCGGCGTTTTTGATCTCCGCGAAACGCGCGGCCGTCTCCCCGCCGTCCGCCGTCACCGAGATATACAGGTCAAACGGGACGGGGATATGGGATAACCGCTCAATGAAAAAAGAAGCCATTTCCAAGTAAAATAAATGTAAATGCACGGCCACCCGCATTGACCCTAAAGACTTCGCGGGAAGTTCCGATAACACAATAGGCCGCCGTTCATCCCTCCGGAACAGCGCTTCGATCTCTTTGACCCGGCTTGCTTTGGCGGCGATGGGCTTGGACCGCGAACGGAAACCCATCCAGTACGCCAGCTTCCGGACCAGCCGGCTTCTCTTCAAAGGACCCAGCAAAAAATCCCTGGCGGCATTGTAGGCGCAAAAAGCCCGCCACGCCCGGGACTGATGGATTTCAGCCAGTTCACCGCGCAGCTTTTCCATTTCCCGCCGCAAGTCTTCCGTTTCGCCGCAGACGTTTTTCATCTTGATTTCCCCACCTTACGATATAGATTACCAAGTTTGCCGGAAAAAATCAAGTTGCGCGAAGATTGTTGTAAATGATATACTGTGATGATTATGCCGCAGAGGAGGCGGGGCCATGCGAGGAAATGACGGAGGCGGGGTTGGGGCCTTTACGGCCACGGCCGCCGCGGTTGCCCTGTTTTGCTGTATCGGGGCGTTGCTTGCCGGGATATGGGCGGAAGAGCGGGCGCTGGGGACCCCCGGCCCTGTCAGCATGAGACAGGTCGTGTTTCTTTCGGCGGTGTTTTTCCTCACCGCCATGGAGGTGACCGGCGCTCTCCGGGTCGGCCGGCGAAGGCTGTTTGAAGTCGCGTTTTCGCTTTTGGTCTCGGTGACCGCCGTCAACCTGGGCATGATCTCCCTTCCGTTTTTCTACATAGACTATCTGCGGTCGCCCTATACCGCCCTCGCCATCGCGGCGGCGCAGCTCCTGCTGCTTTGGATATGGGCGGCGGTGTTTCACAGGCTCTATTTCCGCGTCTTCCCCCGGCGTCCGGCCGTCGTTGTGGCCGACCGTCAGGAAACGGCCGCCTATTGCGCGCAAAAGGTGGAAAAGCACTCGCGCGAATTTAAGGTGGTCCAGATCGCCGATTGGGACGGATACGAACTGGGGACGCTCCCCCATTCCGTCGTGATCGCCTGCAACCTGGACCCCGCGCGGCAGATCCGGCTGCGGGAACGGTGCCTGGACGGCGGGGCCGAGTTTTGCGTCATTCCGGGGATGTGGGAACTGGGCGTACATAAAAGCCGGGCGTTCCAGTTCGGCGATATGCTGGCCCTCCGCTTCCGGAGGCTCGGACTCACATGGGAGCAGAAGGTATACAAACGCCTTATCGACGTCGCCGTTTCCTTCTGCGCCGTTGCCCTGCTCTTTCTGCCCACGGCGCTGCTCGCGGCCATCATCTTTTTACAGGACAGGCGCGGCCCCATTTTTGCCCAGGAGCGCCTCACGCGGGACGGGCGCGTCTTCCGCCTGTATAAGCTGCGGACCATGGTCCCAGACGCCGAACGGCGCACCGGCCCGGCGCTGGCCGCCTATGAAGACCCCCGCGTCACGCCTTTCGGGAGATTTCTGCGCCGCTCCCGGCTGGATGAGCTGCCGCAATTCATCAATGTCCTCAAGGGGGATATGTCCGTCGTCGGCCCGAGGCCGGAACGCCCGTATTTCCATGATCTGTACTCGTCCACCGTACCGGAGTACAAACACAGGCTTTCGGTCAAGGCGGGCATCACCGGCATGGCCCACGTATACGGGCGGTACGATACCCGCCCGGAGGAACGGATCCGGCTGGACCTGCATTACATAGGGAATTTCTCCCTCCTGCTGGATATAAAGATCATGATCGAAACAGGGCGGATCATGCTCTCCCGCTCCTATGCCGAAGGGCTGAAGGGAAAACGGGCCGACATTCCCGGCGACGAAGGGGCGCCGGGGGACGCGTCCGGGAAAGCGCCGGAAGCGGAACCGGCGCCGGAGCCTGTCCGGTGAACATTTTCTACACCGCCTCGACGGCGCGGCATATCAGGGATTTCCATACCGCCATCCTGGACGGCCTCTATAAAGAAGGGCATTCCGTCACGCTGGCCTGCCGGGGGGCGGACGGGCTGGACGGGCCGTTTGAGGCGATGGAACTGCCCTATGCCAAGAGTTTCCTCTCCCCCCGCAACCTCGCGGCGTGGCTGGCGCTGGCGAAACGGTTCCGCCGCCGCCGGTACGACATGGTCCTCACGCACACGGCGCTGGCCGGCTTCCTGACCCGGACGGCGCTGGCCGCCGCCGGAAAAAAAGGAACCGTCTGCGTCCACACGGCCCACGGATACCTGTTTGGCAAAGGGGCGCCGGCGGCGGGAAAGCTGACCTATTGGTTCGAGCGCCTGTCCGCCCCGGTCACCGACGCGGTTTTTACCATGAACGCCGAAGACGCCGTATCGGCGCGGAAGATGGTCCGCAAAGGGGGACGGGTCGTCCCGATCCCCGGCATGGGGATCGACCTCAACCGGTTCCGGCCCGCCGCCCCGGGGGAGAAAGAGACGCTGCGCGCGTCCCTCGGCCTTCCCGGCGGCACATTGCTGCTGTACGCGGCGGAATTATCCAAGAGGAAAAACCACAAACCCCTGTTGCGGGCCATCCGGGAGATCGGGCGTCCCGATATAACCCTTCTGCTGGCCGGGGACGGGAAACTAAAGGCGAAACTCGAGAAAATGGCGCGGGAGATGGACAACGTCCTCTTCCTGGGCTATGTACAGGACACGGCCCCGCTGCTGCGGGCGTGCGACGGCGCCCTGTCCGCGTCTCGGTCGGAAGGGCTGCCGCACAACATCATGGAGGCGCTGGCCAGCGGGCTGCCGGCGGCGGCCAGCAGGGTCAAAGGGCATACCGACCTGCTCGAAGACCTCTTTGACCCCCAAAACCCTTCCGAAACCGCCCGCGCCATCGAAGCCCTGGCCGCGCGTTCCCGGCAGCCCCGGTCTCTGCCCGGGAGGAAAAATCTATGTGGAAAGGAGGAAGCCGCCGCCGCTTTCCTTCAATTTTTATTCAGTTTGACATAAAACACACCGCCGCGCGCGCCCAGGTTGGTAAGATTGCACGGCCGCAAAATTTACCAGAATAATTTTTGAAAAAAAGCGTTGACAAAGAAAAATATCTGCGGTATACTAAGCTACATAATTTCGAATTTTTGAAGGATGTGTTAGCCATGCTCACCAAAAAGAAAACCGCGCTCTGTCTCCTAGTCGCCGTCTTTATGCTTTCAACCCTGCTGCTCCCCGCCAGCGCCGCCTACTCGGACGTTGACGACAACGACTGGTATGCTGACGCTGTCAACAAATGGGGCAATCTCCTGCAAGCCGACGGCGCGATCGAACCCGGCAAGACCGTCACCAGAGGCGAATTTGTCCACATACTTAACGGCCTCTTGGGCTTTGGACAAGCTGACCCCAAGTTCACCGACGTCAAAGGACACAAATATGAGAAAGACATCGGCGCTTTTGAGAAAGCCGGAATCGTAGTCGGAACAGCGGAAGGCGTTTTCAGCCCCGACGATGATCTTCAGCGTTACCAAGCCGCCATTATGCTCGGCCGTGTGCTGGGTCTTGACAAAGGTGTCGACGGCTTCAACTATGCCGACTCCGCCGACCTCGCCGTGCTGAATGAGACGGCGGCCGCGTATCAAGGCGCCCTGAACAGAGGCGGCTACTACAACGGCACGAAGGTTGACTACAAGACCGCCAACGAGAAAGTCTTCTCCCCCGAGCGCCCTTTCATCCGCGCTGAAATCTTCGCCATGGTCAACAACATGGTAAAGGGCGGCTACATCAATTCCGCCACCGCCAAGCCGAACGTCAACGCGGCCGACAGGCACACCGAAGGCAACATGATTATCGCGGCGTCCTCCAAAATCAATGACGTCTCCGTTGTCGGCGATCTCATCATCGCTCCGAAACTCGGCGACGGCGAAGTAACTCTGGACAACGTCATTGTGACCGGTTCCCTGTATGTCAGGGGCGGCGGCGTCGATTCCATCATCATCACCGGCAACTCCAGCATCGGCCGTATCGTGGTCGATAACGCCGGCAGCAGCGCCGTCCGCATCGCGGTCGAAGGCAAAGCTGTTGTAGCGGCGGTCGTCGTGAGCGGCGGCGCGGAAACCGAAGTCATCATCACCGGTAAAGTTGACGTTGTCGTCATCACCGCCAGCGTTACCCTGTCCCTGGTAGACGCGGAAGTCGGCGATCTCGCCGTCTGGGTTATCGCGGAAATCGTCATCGACGAGGATTCTACCGTTGAGGTTCTGGAAGTGTTCAACGACAAGGTAACCATCGACAACGAAGGGACCATCGAACTGGCCGAAGTCGTCGAAGGCGTTGAAATCACCGGCGACGGCGAAGTCGAAGACACAGAGACCATTGAGAAACCGGTCAACGACGTCTACGCCGCGTAAGTAAGCCAACACCACCAAAGCCTCCGGGATACCCCCGGAGGCTTTTTACTGTCCGCAATAATCAGCCGATCTCCGGCAAATCAATCAGCCCGCTGATTACAACATACGCGATCAGCGCCGCCGCGCCGAGTATGACGGCGAGCAGCGCCCACGGGAAGGGCCGCCGTTTTTCAACCAGCCGCGCGTTCTCCCCCTCCTCGTCAACCTGAACCGGACGGAAGGTCAGCGATTTTTTCGGGTCGAAGACGGATAGATACCGAACCAGCGCGGGGTATAACTCCGCCATCTCTTTCGGCGACGGACGGCTTTCCGGGCTGGCCGTCGCGGCGGCGGGTTCCTCCGCCGGTACCGCCGTTTCTTCCGGCTCCTGCTTCGGCGCGGGTTCCGGTATGGGTTCCGGCGCGGGTTCAAGGATGTCCTGCTGGCTGAGGGCATTGGCAAAATCCCGCATCGTACCCCACCGGAGGGACGGATCCGGGGTAAACGCGCGGCGGAGGGCTTTGGCGAGTTTGGGAAACGCGTTTTTCAACGGTATGTCGTCATCCTTGAACAGCGAGACGGCCACCTTGCCCAGATTGAAAATATCCTTCGACTCCCCGGGAGAGAGATCGGAAGCCTTCTGATACCGCCCGGCCTCATAATGGGGATTGGGCAGCACAAACTCCGACATGGCATGATCGAAAAAGACCCCGTAGAGCCGGAAATCCCCGCCGGCCGCGATATTGCACGGATACAGGCCGCCGTGTATATACCCGTGTTCGTGCAGCGCCGACACGGCCTGCCCCAACTCCCGGATCAGGGCCAGCCTTTCCCCGGGCGCGGTGATCGGCGTTTCGGAGAGCGGTTCAAAAACGGGGGAAACAAGAGCGACGTCAAACCCCCCGGAGGGCAGCGGGAATACATAAAACGACCGCAAAGGGGATAATCTGGCTTGGGAAGAAAGGGATATATACTTTTGCGCCGCCTCTTTCAGCCGTTCTTTCGCGGTATCCACAGAAAAAAACGTGACCATAGCAGGAGGTTCTTTCTCCCCCGCCGAAGCCAGATAGACCGAACATTTCGGATCATGGCGCAGAAGGGTAAGCGCGCCGTATTTTCCCCCCAGCGGAAGATACCCGTTTATTTCACGCATACGCGCCCTCCCTCCGCAACGTAAGACATTATACAACACTTGATTTTTATTTGCAAGTGCATTATAATAGGGGGAGTGGCTTCATCGCGCAGATAATTGTAGGGGCGCGCATTGCGCGTCTGTCTTAACGCATTGATTCTTCGTTCATTGCGGACGGCCAATGGCCGCCCCTACGGGTATAATCTGCGCTATTGGGGCACTCCCATAATAGGCTCCGGTATGTTCGTATAAGGAGAGTGCGGGTTTGGAAGCAAAACGCGTCGCGCCTGAGGGAGCGCGTCAAAAGGTGATGAACGTAAGCGGCGGGCTGCTGCCGGTTTACTTTTTCCTGTTTATCGCGGTAAACGGCCTTTTCAACTTTACGGCCGTGTGGGAAGTCTTTGTCGTATCCGCCATTGTATCCGCCGCGGTCGCGCTGAGCGTGGCTTTTCTGCCGAAATTCCGGGAGCACTCGGTTCCGTCCGACCCGCTTTCCCTTTCGGTATTGTTCTGGTGCCTTTTGGTAACGGTCAGCATCTTCTGGGCCGTGAACACGCAAACCGCGTTTTTCGCGTTGGTGGGATATGCCGGTTCCCTGTTCCTATACTACGCCGCGCGGGCCGGGGTCCGCGCCGGGAACCCCAAAGACTTTCTGCAAAAGATCGGCTGCGCGGGCGGACTCGTCTCCTTAATCAGCATAGAAATGGCCTCGACAGGCTTCTTCCATTCGCTGATGTTCACGTACGCGCCCTCGGTTTTCCGGATCACAAGGCATACCGCGCCGTTCGGGCTGTGGGTGGAAGGCGCGCGTATGCAGTCTTTGATGGGGCTGCCGAACCTGTACGCCACCTTTGCGGCGCTGTGCTTCTTCCTTGTGCTGGCGGCGTCCGGGGGAAAAAAGCGCAAGGCGCTTGACGTCATAGCCCTGACGGCCAACGGCGCGGGGTTCTTTCTGGCCGGCTCCAGAGGCGGCCTCCTTTCGTTTGCCGGCGCGTTCCTGCTGCTTGTTTTGTTCGCAAAGAAGGGGGAACGGCGGCGGGTCGCGGTCGCAAACGGCGCCATTGTCGTTTGGTGCGCCCTCACGGCGCTATTGCTGCAACGGTGGATGGGTACCGGCTCCTTCGCGGTCTGGCCCGCTTTGGGCCTGATGGCTTACGCGGCATACGGGCTGCAAAAGCCGCTTCATATCCTGTCGGACAAGATACAGGCCGCAAAACCGAAAACGCTGGCCCTTTGGCTGGGCGGCGCGGCGGCGCTGGGCGCGGTTTTCCTGATACTGGCCCTCAATATCCGTTCCGCTTTCCCTCTCTATCAGCCGGACGCGCGGCTGAGCCGGACCGTCTCCCTCGCCCCCGGAGCCTATGAGCTGACGGTGGAGATGGATCTCTGGGCCGGCGGCGAGGGCGCGAACGTGACCGTAGATTCGCTTAACCCGCAGCAGGCGGCGTCACAGACCTCCTCCGTGTTGGCTGCCAGGAATGTAACGGAGCCGGTCTCCGCCGTCCCGTTCACCGTACCGGACGATTCGATCGCCGTGCGTGTCACGCTGCGGCCGCTGGGCGGCGCGGACGGAAAGGTCAGCATAACCGGGCTGACCGCCGGGGGGGCGGGGAAAATGACCAAGATCCCGCTGGAATACAATCTCATTCCCGAAGCGGTCATCTCCCGTTTGCAGGGGATTTGGGCGGACCAGAATATATACCAGCGGTTTGTATACTGGCAGGACGGCATGAGGCTGTTTGCCCAAAGCCCGGTCGCCGGTCTGGGCGGGGGCGCGTTTGAGACGCTGGGCAACAGCGTATCCGATTATTACTACTTTACAAAGCATGTGCATAACCACTATATCCAGACTCTTCTGGAAAACGGGATTCTGGGTCTGGCGGCGGTTCTGGCCTCCTTTGCCTTTGCCTTTATCCTCCTGTGGCGAAACCGGCGCGGCAGCGCCTTCGTCCCGTATCTGGCCGCCGCGGCGGGGATGGCGGCCATCCACAGCCTGACCGAAGCGTCGATGCAGAATCTTTTGAATATCAATCTCTTGTTTCTGCTGCTCGGCGTCATATCCGGCCTCTATGCCAGAGAAGGCGTCAAAAAAGTGGGGGAATTTCCCAAGGCGGCGCTTTGCGTGGTATGCGTGGCCTGTGTGGCGCTGTTCGGCGGCCGGCTTTTCACCCAAGCGGGCCTGCGCTCTGTTGAACAGCGGGACCGGGCGGAGCTGTTCAATTTTTACCGGTGGGCCGTCGTCACCGACCCGCTTAACGCCATCCAGTATAAATCGGCGTGCATTTCCCATTATCTGGCCAGCGGGGACGCCGGGGCGAAGGACCTGGCGCAGCGGTTTATCGACGATATAGAGAAAAACAAAAACACCCCGGGCGATTGCTATCTGGCGGGCCGCTACTATCTGCAAACCGGCGACGCCGCGAGAGCCGCCCCGTTTCTGGAGCGGTATGTGGCCCTCGGGCGTATGGACCCGGAGGTTTGGGACGCCGTCCTGTTCCAATATACCAGATTTATCCGAAACGGCGACGAGGCCGGCATAGAAGCGGTCTATGCGTCTGTGGCGAGACTGAAACAGCTGTTGGCCGGCGTCAACCAAACGGCGCTGATCCCGGTGGAACCGGACGACGGCTTGCTGAGGGTGTTTTACGACGTATGAAAGGAATTATTTTAGCCGGCGGGTCCGGCACGAGGCTGTATCCGTCCACCCTTTCGGTATCGAAGCAGATCCTGACGGTCTACGATAAGCCGATGATCTATTATCCGCTGTCGGTGCTGATCCTGGCGGGAATCCGCGACGTGCTGGTGATCTCCACGCCGAGGGACCTCCCCTGTTTTCAGGAACTGCTGGGCGACGGCGGCCGCTTGGGAATGTCGTTTTCCTATGCCGCGCAGGACAAGCCCCGGGGGCTGGCCGACGCGTTTATCCTGGGGCGGGATTTCATCGGCGGGGACAGCGTCTGCCTGATTCTGGGCGACAACATTTTTTACGGCTACGGCTTTTCGGGGCTGCTCCGGTCGGCTTCGCGGCTGGACGAGGGCGCGCTGATCTTCGGTTACCGCGTGTCCAACCCGTCCGAGTATGGGGTGGTGACGTTTTCCGACGGCGGCCAGGTGGTTTCGATCGAGGAAAAGCCCCAAAATCCGAAATCAAACTACGCCGTGCCGGGGCTGTATTTCTATGACAAAGACGTTTCCGGCGTCGCCGCGGGGCTGACGCCTTCCGCCCGGGGCGAGCTGGAGATCACCGACGTCCACAGGGAATACCTCCGGCGCGGGAAACTGAGAGTCGAACTGATGGGCCGGGGGATGGCGTGGCTGGACACCGGCACCCACCGTTCCCTGCTGGACGCCGCGAACTTTATCGAGAGCGTCCAAACGCGTCAGGGCCTTTATATAGCCTGCCTGGAGGAAGCCGCGTACCATATGGGCCATATCTCCGCCCGGCAGCTGCGGGAGCAGGGGGAACGGCTCAAGGCTTCGGAATACGGCCAGTATATACTGAGGGTGTGTGAGGGGATATGAAGGTCCTGATAACCGGCGCGGCCGGACAGCTTGGGAGCGAGCTGGCGCGGACCGCCGAAGCGGACGAGATCGTCCAAACGGACGCGGCGGAACTCGATATAACGGACCGGCAAGCGGTGGAAGCGTTTGTCGGCAAGATAAAGCCCGGCATGATTTTCAACTGCGCCGCGATGACTGATGTTGACCTCTGCGAAGAGGAACAGGAGGCCGCTTTCCGCGTAAACGCCCTCGGCCCGCGAAACCTCGCCATGGCCGCCGCCGCCGCGGACGCCGCCCTGCTGCACATCTCGACCGACTATGTTTTCCCCGGCGGCGGCGGCGCGCCCCTTTGCGAGTGGGACACGCCGGACCCCCGGACGGTATACGGCAAGTCCAAACTGCTGGGCGAGCGCTATGTATCCGCGTTTTGCCCCAAACATTTTATCGTGCGCACCTCATGGCTCTACGGGCCGGACGGGGGCAACTTTGTCAAAACGATCCTCCGGGCCGCGAGGGACAAAGGCGCGCTGAAAGTGGTCGGCGATCAGCGGGGCTGCCCGACCTATACCGCCGATCTGATCGCGCATTTGCTGAAACTGGCCGGGACAAAGGAATACGGCCTTTACCACTGCGCCGGGAACGGCGAATGCACATGGTACGAGTTCGCGTGTAAGATCATCGCGTTATCCGGCATTCCCTGCGAGGTCAGCCCCTGTACGGCGGCGGAGTTCCCGCGTCCGGCGCCCCGTCCCGCGTATTCCGTCCTGCGCAACACAATGCTTCGGTGTACCGTCGGGGACGGGATGCGTCCCTGGGAGGACGCTTTGGCCGATTTTATCCACCGATACGGAGGAACGTTATGAAGATTTTGGTCACAGGCGGGGCCGGGTTCATCGGCTCCCATTTCATCCGCCACAGGCTGGAGAATTACCCCGGGGATACCGTCGTGAATGTGGACGTCTTGACCCACGCCGGGGTGAGGGAGAGTTTGCGCGATGTGGAAACCGCTCACGCGGGCCGGTATCAATTTGAGAAAGCCGATATTTGTGATTATGACGCCATCGACGCGATTGTGAAACGGTACGGAACGTCCGCCATCATCAATTTCGCCGCGGAATCGCACAACAGTTACGCCGTTCTAAACCCTACCGCCTTTTACAGGACAAATTTGATGGGTACGCAGAATCTGCTGGAAATTACGCGGAAAAACGGGCTGGAACGGTTTCACCATATTTCCACCTGTGAAGTCTACGGGGATTTGGCGCTGGACAGCGGGGAAATGTTCCGTGAAGACGCCCCGCTTGTCCCCAACACGCCGTATAACTCGTCGAAAGCTTGCGCTGATCTGGCGGTAGGGGCGTACTATAAATCGTTTGGGATTCCCGTCACCATATCGAACTGTTCGAACAATTACGGGCCGTATCAATTCCCTGAGAAGCTGATCCCTTTGTTTGTCACCAATCTGATGGAAGGCAAACCGCTCACGCTGTATAAGGAGAGCATGAATAAGCGCGAATGGCTCCATGTGGGCGACCATTGCCGCGCCGTCAGCGCCATTCTGGACAGGGGGAGAATCGGCGAGACCTATAATATCGGCAGCGGCGTTGAAAAGAGCGTAGAGGAGATTTCCGACCGTATTCTATCCTTAATGGGCAAATCGGAGAAGGAAAAAACATATGTGCCTTCGCGCCCCGCGCACGACAGGCGGTATCTGCTCGATTCTTCGAAGATCCGGCGCGAACTGGGCTGGGCGCCCGCGATCGGGTTTGACGAGGGCATCAAAGCCACGGTTGAATGGTATGCGGACAACAGAGAATGGTGGGAACCGCTGCTGGACAGAAGGCCGCTGGATGAAGCAAACTGGTAAGGGGATTTAGATGGGAAAGTTTACCTTTACGCCCACGCCTATCGACGGCGTTATGGTCGTCGAACCGGCGGTATTCGGAGACAGCCGGGGTTATTTTCTGGAGACATATAACAGAGAGGATTTTGCGGGGGCGGGCATAACCGCTGATTTTGTGCAGGACAATCAGTCCAAGTCCTCCAAAGGCGTATTGCGCGGGCTGCACAGGCAACAAAATCATCCGCAGGGGAAACTGGTCCGGTGCCTGGAAGGCGCGGTCTTTGACGTCTGTGTGGATACGCGCCCCGGCAGTCCGGCCTACGGGCGGTGGTACGGATTGATCCTGTCGGAGGAAAACCGCAAGCAGCTATACGTCCCAAGGGGTTTGGCGCACGGATTTTTGGTGCTTTCGGAGACGGCGGTGTTCGCGTATAAGTGCGATGAATTCTACCATCCGGAGGACGAGGCGGGTTTGATCTGGAACGATCCCGCCGTGGGGATCAAATGGCCGCTGGACGGGATCGGCCGGCCGGTCCTGAACGCCAGGGACGCCGGCTGGCCCTCGTGGCCGCTCGAATGCGTCCGCTTCTGTGAAGCATGACAGCCGCGCTGTGTAAATACTTCCGCCGTTCTTCAGCTACGGCGGTAGCGGTGACCGCGTCCTGATCGGCGCGTACACTTTCCATGTAACTATCGGTTTCAGATACGGTGTACGGCTCCGGAGGTGTATAGCCTCGTTCAAACATATGCGAGAGTACACATTCTCTAATTTGACCTGCATATTGAAGCGCGTGTTTCATATCCCGCGCGGTAAGTTCTGACGGGTTTGTATATCGCGCCGCGCGCGAGATAATCCACAGTTCTGTACAAGCTGCCCGAAGTTCCTCAATGCGTGAATCGAAGGAAATGCAAATAGAATGAAGCGTTTGCAGATCGTGAATAAATGGGTATTTCACACTATTGAAATCCAAAAATCCTTTAAGATACTTTTCGGCGCTCTGCTGACAGAGATAGGATACAATCTCATATGAGGGTCTGTATTGAACCGCTAATTGATTTGCGGCGTCAAGATCACGCTGCGCCAATATGCAAAGTATGTCCTTATTGATTTCATTGCTCATACAAAACAACTCCATCCCTATGAATTTCTGTTTCCACTGAATTGCGTATACCAACTCTTGCCGCATATTCATCAGGCTTGAAAACCAGCACATCCGTCGGCACTTTTTTCGCACGGCTAATCGCATGGCCTATATCAATGGCTACATCCAGATTTCTACGCTTATTATCTGTGGTAAG
>Ga0082212_10003316_pt1 | contig 22940 bp, 16 predicted proteins | sample TergutNt197P3_FD_71548 | JGI IMG/M metagenome (GOLD analysis project Ga0082212, IMG submission 71548) | Neocapritermes taracua P3 segment gut microbial communities from Petit-Saut dam, French Guiana - Nt197 P3 | ecosystem: Host-associated > Arthropoda: Insects > Digestive system > Gut ...
GAACTGCATTCCCGTCTTGACTTTTGCATGAGCATATTCCATGACGACTTCGCCGTAGGTATTTTTTAAGTCGCTGTTGCTCGTACCAGCACCGAGATTGATCCAACTGCCGAGATAACTGTGTCCCAAAAAGCCGTGATGCTGTTTATTGGAATAGGACTCCACGACGGACGCTTCGACCTCGCCGCCGATCTTGGCAGTGCTACCAATGGTAACGGCATCTTTCAAGGCGGCGTACTCATTGATCTTGGTTTTCTTGCCGACATAAACAGGTCCTTTGAAATAGCAAAAGGGACCCATTTTGACTCCATCTTCAAAAATGATCGGTCCCTCGCTGCTGTCCGTGATGCAATACTGTCCTAGCGGATTTCCTTCGGCGGCGAAAACACCGTCGGCAATTTCCTTGTACGAACCGGTTTTAAGCCGATCATTCAGGTTGTCGTTCATGATCCGCAACTGATGCCGGACAATATCGTGAGCGTATTCCAACATGGGAACCTGAAGATCGAGCGGTTTGAGGTCTAGGTCTTCAATGATACCGGTCAACTGGGCGGCACCAACGAGGTCGTGCGGGAACGGATTGTCTTTCGCAAACAAAGCGCAAGCGATGCCGGTGGGTGTATTGACAATACCAGACTCACCTTGCTTGACAATGTCCTGAATTTTTTGGAACAGGTCAATGTGTGGGACGACTCTGGCGTTGAGAGCCAAAACCGGCTTGGATAGCCTGCCTTTTTCGGAAGTCCACAGGTTGGGGTAGTCCAGTTTAACAATTTCCCGAAGGTAGGGACGTACCACCACTTCGACTTGATTGGCAAAACGCTGAGCAAGGTCGATGAGCCGATAGGTGCCGATGTTGATTGCAAATGCCGGTCGGGCAATCGTTGCCGGAAACAGTTGCGGAACGTGACTGTCTTCAAAAATGATGATGTGCATGCCCTAAATTTACCCCATGAGGACGGTTTATGTAAGCCCCCCGGTATTTTTTCTCCACTGTCCGGCGGGCTTGCGTCCGCCGCTCTTGCACCACTATTTCACCACCACGAATACGAAGTGTCGATGCGTTGGAAAAGCGAAGCCGCCGGGTTTGGTTTCGGCAATTTTCTTTTCGACTTCCTCTTCGCTGCCATCGAGTTCGTACTCGTCATCGGTTGCAATTAACACGTCATGCTGCCGCTTAATGTACCGAAGCGGCTTGTCCGTATAGGGCGAAAGAGGAATTTCCGCCAAATACTTCGGCACCAGTTGTTCCAGCGTGTCGGGACTCCTCCCATCGTGATCTGCCCTATATGCCGCCAACGAAAACGCCACACTCGTTACCTGATTTGTCCATTCGGAGCGGGCGATGGCAAGCATCACTGGTTCGATTGCTGGTGAGAGTGTTCCTAGCATAAAATCGGTCGCTCGCTGTTCGGGACTGTCGCTTGAATCGGCATTGCGTTTGCCATATTCGGCGGCACGATGTTCAAGCCGCGCCGCCGCCCGGAGTTGGCGTTGTCGATTCGGAATAAGAAGCATTTCCTCCCAGTCGTCGTAAAAGAGATTGATCTGTTTCAAGACTTCGTTCCAGTCGTACTCCGTATCGCCATTGAATAATTTTTCGTATTTGGCAAAGATTTCTTCGTCGGTTTCATTGCCCACGCAGGTTTTGAAAAATTCCTGCACCGCTGCCGATTTTACAGCAATATCCTGGATGGCTGAGTGTGCTCCGCAACGCTCCAATAGATACCATGTTGGCACCCGCTGGGACGGCATGGTCGCTTCAATGGCATCGTATTCCTGTTTCTTTTGCAGTATCCATGCCGCATCTTTTTCCTTCGGGAGAATTGTCAGATAGGTTGTCAGTTGGTGATTTCCCATGCTGATCATTGCGATTCCGATCAAATCTTCGACGAGGGTCCCCGGATTACTACGCGTGGTTCGTCCGATCCGAACGGTCGCAAACGCATTTTCCATTGCTTGATCGAAATGTCCTTGTGCAAACTCAAAATTGCCGCGGCATCCAAAATGCCTCGCTGCTTCACGGAGCGATTGCGCGTATGGAAGCAATGCTTCGTAAACCAAGTGCGAATTTTCATCATTCGTAAGTAATGGATGGTAATACCCCGTACGTTTCTGGGCAACGTCAAGCAATTTCGGTGCCCACTCGTCGGTTGATGCCAGCCACTTGGCAATATAGGGAAATTCCTCTGCCGTCCAGGGACGTTGGAGTGTTTCACGCCACTGGTCGGAAATAACGCCTCGATAATACCATCTATCAACTTCAATTTCTTTGATTCTTGTTTCATATTCTTCTTGGGTGATTTCCCCTTTGTCAAGCCGGGATTTAGCATAGTCCTTTTCTTTGTCCTGCATTTTTGCGAGCATCGGTGCGAGTTCCTCTTTCGTGTAACATTCGAGGAGTTCTTTTTCATAATCTTTTATTGGCTCATCAAAAAATCCCGGCGTAGTTCCGACGAGCGAATCGAGCGGCGGCGGAGCATCGAGCCCGAGCATCTTGCAGAACTGATTCCGATAGACCGATACTTCTCCTTCCAATACTGCCTTTTCTTTCTCATCTAATTGAAATTGTCGGCGAACAAAAGGGACTTCTTTTTCGCCGGCAATGATGGAAAAGACTCCGACGATCAGATTGTTTTCCGGTGTCGTTTGAGCGGCGAGTTGTTTGTTGATGGCTGCCAGATAATCGATTCGACCGTCGGGCAGTTGCGGCTCCGTGAGATACGTCGTCTCCGGCGAGAGGATCAGTTTGACCGTCTTCGGCTCCTGAGTAAGGAGAAAGGAGTAAGGAGAAAGGAGAAAAATAATAGAAAGGAATGTAATGCGTTTCATTGTAATAGGGTGGGTTAAGGGTTGATGATCGTTGGTGGTAGGTTGCCGACCGCCGGGCGGCAACGTGCGGTACTCCGCACTGATATTGTGTCATTCCTGCGTAGGCAGGAATCCAGTGGAAGATTTTCAGATCAACTCTCTGGATTCCCGCTTTCGCGGGAATGACGATATAACCTCTGTCGGCATTGCCGACGCAATCGCCCGGCGGTCGATTGCCTACCTTTTGTACGCCAATTAAAACATCGTCAAATATTCCATTTGCCATCGTGCATGTTCCCATCTTCTGACTCCTGCCTCCAGACTCCTATCTCCTAACTCCTGTCTCCTTACTCCTTCTCCACACACGGCGATTTCGACGACCGGATAGATCGGTTGCTTTTCCGCTATCGAATCGGCAATGGTCATTTCGTCGAGCAATTCCGCCAGTTGCTGCCGCATGGAAGGAGACGGCAGACGGCAGACGGCAGACGGCAGCAGAGTGTCGCCACCATTTAGCCGGTACTCCGGCTCTCTTTGCGGAAACAGGAAAACGATTGCGAGCAACGTTGCTACTGCGGTTGCCAGAGCGAAAGCGATGTGTCTGAATCTTCTGCCGTCTGCCGTCTGCCGTCTGCCGTCTCGACGAAACGGTTTCAACCGCCGTAGTTGCGATTCAAATTCCTGTAGTTTCGGGTCAAGTTCGTCGGTCATAGTTCCTCCAACATCTCCCTCAACGTTTCGAGTGCCTCTTTATACCGCCGGAAAACCGTCGCTTTCGATTTGCCGAGCAACTCCGCAATCGCGGAAAACGGCAAGTCGCTCCACAAGTGCAACGCCACAATTTCACGCTGTTCACAGTCCAGTTTTTCAAAACTCAACGCAATTTCTTCGGCATCAAACGGATTTTCCGCATCCGCTTGGAACAGCGGCACTTGCCGGTCGGCTTCCCGGTGTTCCCGACGTTTATCACTTCGTGCGGCAGAAACCGCTCCATTGCGGACGGTTGTGTACAACCAGCCGACGAGGTTTTCCGGCAGATTCGGTTGGCAACTCAAGCGGTGAAACGCTTCTTGGACAACATCTTCGGCGGCATGGAGATTGCGCCCAGCAAAAAACTGCCGGGCGTACAACACCAGTGCGTCGGCGTGTGCCTTGCTGGTTTCCTCGATGATCGTCGGCGGAATGCTCATGTCCGTCAACATGATAACGCCGCCGAGGCGGTTAGCGTTTCACAAAATGGGAATTCATTATTGCCTCCACAATTTTCTCCGGTTCGGTCATGCGACCGAGCCCGGTTTCGCCGCAACTCAAGTGTCCCGACTCCGGTCCGATGAAAAACATGCCATCGTCCTGCAACTGCTTGACATTACGCTGAACCGAGGGTTTATTCCACATGACCGTATTCATGGCAGGAGCAAACAAAATTGGTTTATCGAAGGACAAAATGAGCGTACTCACCAAATCGTCGGCAATGCCGTGCGCCGCCTTGGCGATGATGTTTGCCGTAGCAGGAGCAATGCAAAACAAATCTGCCGATCTTGCCAATTCGATGTGGGCGTGGCTCCGCCTGGCACCGAAGACGGAAACGCAGACCGGTCGTCCGCTCAGTGCTTCGAACGTTTGCGGAGCAATGAGTTTGGTCGCCGACCGAGTCATGACAACGGTTACACCGATGCCGCGTTGAGACAACCGACTCACGATAGCGGCGGACTTATAGGCGGCAATTCCGCCGGTTACGCCCAGTAGTATTTCTTTCATATTTTTTCAAACCCTCGGAATCTCGAAACCTTTCCGTTGTTCCCTCGCAAGGAATGCACAGGCTTGAGCATCATCGACAAACGTGTCCGTTTTAGCATCCCAAACCAATTTGCGATTCAACCGCGTTGCAATGCAGGCGGCGTGGCACAGGTTGATCCCTTGTATGTTGGCTTCAATTTCCGAAATGGACAATCCGCCTTCCTTGATGCAGTCGATCATGTTCTGTTTGTGGCGGTCGAGATCGCCGATTTTCCAGTTCATGGTCTTTCCATGAGCAAGAGCACGGTAGTCGTCTTCGGTAAAAGTATCTTGGACTTTTTCGTTTTCATACACGTTGCCCTTGATTCGAGCACGACTGACGTGCATATTTCCTTTGGTTCCTTCAAAGAAGAGCCCGTTGCCTCCTGACAAGCCAACCAGATTCATGTGGCTAACCACTTGGAGAAGGGTTCCTCCCGGCATGGGGCAATCGATTCGAAACTTCGTTGGAGTTTGGTATTGATCGTGAACCGTCGGATAGCCGTCTTTGTGTGGCACCGGCACCACAACCTCGGAAGGAACGAATGCTTCCGGTCCCTGACCGAGTTTGTCCATTTTCAATGCCCAGAGTGCAATGTCCACATGATGGGCTCCCCAGTCGGTGAACTTTCCGCCTGCGAAATCGTACCACCAACGGAATTGATGATGTCCGTTCGTGTTTTTAGGGTAAAGGAAGTTTGGTCGTTCGGTGCGTTCTGCGGTAGCAAGATAGTCCCTGTAAGAAGCCTGACCGAGCCAGGTGTTCCAATCGAGTGTCGCCGGAATTTCGGCTTTGGGGATCGGACCATCGGACACGTCGCCGCCGTCGATTTGGCAGACGATCCGCTTGATGTCTCCCAGAAAACCTTTGTGAACAATGAGTACCGCCGTCTGGAACACTTGGCTTGCCCTCTGCATGTTTCCAACCTGAAAGACCTTTTTGTATTTTCTGCTGGCATTGCGAATTAAGGCACCTTCTTCTATCGTTAATGTCAGCGGCTTTTCACAGAATACGTGCTTACCAGCCGTGAGGGCTTCGATAGCAATTTTGGTGTGCCAGTGGTCCGGCGTGGCAATTCCAACGATGTCAATATCTTTCCGGTCGAGTATTTTTCGGTAATCGGAATAAATGTCCGGTTTTAAGTCGGCAATTCCCTTGAGTTTCATAGTGGGACCAATACCGTAGGCTCCGTCGATGTCAGCCAGGGCAACGAGGTTACTGATTCTGGAAAAACTTACACAATCGGAGCGTCCCATGTTACCGGTTCCGACGAAACCGACACGCATCTGGTCGCCGGGAGATTGGGCGCGGAGAACAAAGGGAGATGCACATGCCGAAGCAGTGATTGCCGCACCGGCTTTCAAAAATTGACGACGTGAAAGGGAAAAATGACTCATAGAAACAGGTGGGTAAAAGTGAGAACGTAAATCGTCCGAATCCAGCATACCATATCGTGTACTGACTGGCAACCCTAAAACCCGCAGTAGTCCACCGCTCGGGCAATTTCCGTGTTGAGGTCTTGCCGCTGAACGATTCGGTCAACGTAGCCATGTTCCAGTAGAAATTCGCTCGTTTGGAATCCTTTGGGGAGTTCCATCCGAAGCGTTGCCTTGATCGTTCGCGGACCGGCAAAGCCGATCAGTGCCTTCGGTTCGGCAAAGATCAAGTCGCCGAGCATCGCAAAACTCGCCGCCACGCCTCCCATCGTTGGATTGGTCATGACCGAAATGTACAAGCCGCCCGCTTGGTGATAGCGTGCCAGCACTGCCGAAACCTTTGCCATTTGCATCAGCGACAAAATTCCTTCGTGCATGCGCGCACCGCCGCCGCTCCCCGACACAAAAACAAGCGGTAATTTTTCTTTCATTGCCCGCTCGGCAATCCGCGACAACTTCTCGCCGACGACTGCCCCCATGCTTCCCATGATGAAATGAGAATCGGTAATGCCGAAAGCAATCCGCCTTGCCCGAACGTTACCGATGCCGGTTACGGCGGCTTCGGTCAGACCGGTTGCCCTTTGATCGGCTTTGATTCGTTCAAGATAGGGGCGGCGGTCACAAAATTGCAAGGGGTCCGCTGTGGTCAAGTGGGCATCGCATTCCTCAAAGGTGCCGGTGTCAAAGATTTGTTCGATGCGCATCCGCGCCGGCACGTACCAATGATCACCGCATTCGGGACAGACATTCAAGCGTTTTTCGGCTTCCTTGCGGAAGATCGTTGCCTGACAGCCGGGACAACGTACCCAGAGTCCTGCCGGCACTCCCCGCTTGCGGTTCGATGCCTCTTGATCAGATTCGTTGTCGTCGGATTCTTGTAACGCTGTTTCCGCCATGCCGGACGATTGTAGCAAATATGCTGGCAAAAGTCAAAAGGCAAACCGAAGGGTATGTATCCGGGCGATGCCGGATCAAGAAAATGCCATCAAGTTTGAGCGGTTCATTTTTGATCTACTACCCTTGGCAAAGAATGCGGTGGTCGTTGAAGTTGATGCGTTCAATCATCATGCAGTGCTGAAAAATGCGACCGGTTCGAATTCACCGGAGTCGGTCAAGCAGGATATGTCGGCTTTGCTCCGGCAGGTGGGAGCGGTTGTGCTGGAAGGCTCACCGATAGAAATATCGCCGCTCGTTGCCGATTCGCCGGAAGAAGTTGCAGAGAAGATAGAGAAGGGGCAAGTGTTTGAGCAGACGACGTATTTGCGGTGACGGTGGAAAAAATTGCCCACTGACAAAAGCAGCGACTCTGATTGCAACGCGACAACAGGGACACTGCGGTTTTACAAGTGCGCAATACCAAATATCAGTATCGACCAAAAAATGAAATTTCTGAACACGCTCTTTGTAGAATGGATACTATCTTTCCGGAATGGAGTGTTTACTCTTGAACAGTCATGTTGGAAAGACACTCTACCATCATAGTATTTTTTTCTTTATTTGCCAAGCCGAGTGGAGACATACTGTCCTTATTTTTAGCATTGACATCAGCCCCTTCGGCAACGAGAAATTTGGCGACTTCAACGTTCTCATCCCCCCATGCAGCTACATGATGGAGTGGTGTACCGCCTTCATTGTCTTTCGCATTGACATCAGTCCCTTCGGCAACGAGAAATTTGGCGATTTCAAGGTTCACATTGCCACGTTTCATTAGCATAAGTGGGGTGAGCGATGTATAATGAAGCGGAGTACGACCAAGTTTGGTTTTGGCGTTAACATCTGCTCCTTTTGAAACAAGGAATTGGACGATTTCAATGTCCTTGATAAGTACTGCATGATGAAGGGGGCTCATTCCTTCGTTGCATTTGGCATTAACATTTGTTCCTTTGCAAATGAGAAATTTGACTATTTCGACGTTTCCATTACATCTCGTAGCCTCATGAAGTATGGTTACACCATCGTCGCTTTTTGCATTAACATTCGCCCCTTTGGAAATGAGGAATTCGGCAACTTCAACATTTCCGTTGAACGCAACATAGTGGAGCGGGAAATAACCATATCTGTCTTTCACATTGATTTTGGTTCCTCTGGAAACAAGAGCCTTTATTACTTCGATGTCCTCGTTGCCCTCTGCTGCCCAATGGAGTTCTGTCCTGCCATCGTCGTCCACCAACGCCCTCTGGCAACCAGAACATAAAAGCAAGAATCCCACAAAAGCGATCCTTGATATAAAGAATGAATAATGAATTGGAAATATTTTTGGTTTCATTAGGCAGTGTCTAAAAATAGAAATCTGATGGCAAAATACAAAAATTGCGGCAAATGGGCAAACGCTTGGGTCGTACCTAGTTGACCAAGATACCTGTTTTATTGTTTTATACCGTAGCCGGTTGCAAATCCATTGATTTTTCTCTTGCCCGACTCGGTTGATATCATTATACTGCCCGGCATACCCCAAGTCAAACGTCATTCGTGGAAAATTTTTGCCTGACCACCCAACGAGTTGCCACACTCAAAGTGTTACACAAGGCACAACGTGACCGCCGACTCGCTCGCATCAAGAGTATCGTTCTGCTCGGCACCGGTTGGTCGGTTGCCGAAGTCGCCCAAGCACTCCTCGTGGATGAGTCCACTGTCCGACTGTGGTACGAAAAATATCAACAAAAAGGCACAGAGTTAACATCATGGCAATGTGTGGGGGCGCATTGTTACGGGATGTGGATGGAGTACACTCATCCTGTTTGATGCTTTTTGTGTTTGTGTAATCGGAGGTGGCTTGTGCGGACTATCGGTATTTGAACCAGATACAATTTCGCTTCAAATTTTGCCTCCAATTTTTGGTGTAATTTGGGGTACCATGTATGGTTCATTAATAGGCGGTAGAATTGGCAAAAGTATCATTGCCGGGGATGAATCGGTAGGATGTATTGGATTTGGGTGTTTTGCCTTGATGGTGGCGATTTTTCTATGTTTCGTGTTATCCTTTATATTTACTTGAATTGTGCTGGAGCACTCAACCAGTATTTTTCAGAAATAGTAATCGAATTTTTAGGCTTACTTACCAAAGGAGAATTGTTATGAGCAAAAGCATTAGAGATATTCTTGCCAGAAGAAATGATTTAAGTACATTTATCGTTCATCTGACAAGGGCAAACAATGGCAATTCCGCCAAGGAAAATTTAGCCAGTAAAAGAGCCAGAACAGGAAAAATTGAGGCACGTAATGCGTATGGTCATGGAATATACAAAAACAGACGACATCAAGCATTTCCTTTGGATGCGTATAATACCGTTTGCTTTACAGAAACTCCCCTTGAATATATCCATTTATTCACAGAGAATATAGCAGATCGTCGTCTATTTCGATTTGAGGGCTATGGTATTGCCATAACCAAAGCTATGGCACGAAAAGATGGCATCAATCCGATAATGTATGTAGATATGACATCTGGTCATGACGGCGGTATTGCTCGCGCACTTGACAAACTCGTTACAGACGCTCTAACCGCTGGCGACCCTGCCGAAGAACCGATATTCGAAATCGTTCCATTCATCGAACAAATGGGAACGTGGAGTAGGAGCAAAAAAGAATTCTGGTGGGAAAGAGAGTGGCGAAAAATAGGCGACTACCAACTTCCCAACACTTACATCATTATTTGTCCTTATGCCGATCATGCAGATATTAAATTGTGTATACCAAGAGTAAGGCGGGAGAGGATACGTTTCATAGATGCAACATGGGGGCTAGAAGAAATTATTGCTCGCCTTGCTGGTTTCAGTGAAGAGGACATTCATTTATTCAGATGAAATGCCAAATTCTGGTTTTTGTTTGTATTTAACACCATAAAAACAAAATGAGTAAAAAGAAATCAACTGAAACAACGAACGCATTGCCAGCCGATGAGAGTTCACTGTTCGTTCGCGTTGCAGAAATCATTGAGACCCGAAAGTCCTGGGCGGGAGCCTACGCCAACCGCGAAGTAACGCTCATGTATTGGGAAATCGGTCGCTATATCAATTCCATCCTGCTTGGTGGCGAACGCGCCGAACACGGCAAGCGAATTGTGGCGGCACTGTCGACACAATTGGTAGAGCGGTACGGAAAATCTTTTGAGCAACGGAATCTACGGCGAATGGTTCAGTTTGCAGAGGAATTCCCCGACTTGGAAATTGTGTCGCCACTGGCGACACAATTGAGTTGGTCGCATTTTGTCGAAATTTTGCCCCTAAATGATGAAGCCGCAAGACTTTATTATGCCAACGAGGCTGCTGAACGTCATTTCAGCAAGCGTGAATTGCGTCGCCAAATTGCCCGCAAGGCTTACGAGCGGCAGGAAATTGCCAATGCTGCCCTGACGGTACAATCGGCAATTCCCTTCAATCTGTTCAAAGACCCCTATCTGCTGGACACATTGGAATTGAAGGACAATTATCTGGAAGCCGACTTGGAACAGGCGATTTTGACCGGTCTAGAATCATTTATCTTGGAATTCGGACACGGTTTCACGTTCGTAGAACGCCAGAAACGCATGACAATGGACGGCGATGATTTTTCGCTGGATTTGCTGTTTTACCATCGTGTTTTGCGGCGGCTCGTTGCAGTGGAACTGAAAATCGGTCGGTTCAAACCTGCCTATACGGGACAAATGCGATTTTACCTGAAATGGCTCGACCGATTCGAACGGCAGGAAGGCGAGAACCCACCGATTGGCATTATTCTCTGCACCACTGCAAGCCGAGATCAGATTGAATTGTTGGAACTCGACAGGGAAGGCATTGCCGTTGCCGAGTATTGGACGAATTTACCGCCGAGAGCCGTATTGGAACGCAAGATACGAGAAATACTCCACGAAGCGAAGGAACGTCTTGCTCGCCACAAATCGCTTCCAAATAGTACGATCCAAAAACAAATCGAATACTTTTTCGAACCAAAAGATGATGACGAAAAGAACGACGCATAACCAGCGTTCGCAATTTAAGATTGCGGCTCTGTGAAACGTTGCTAACCTCAACCTAATAATCCAATGACATCATCAAACTCCTCATGGTCAGACCGAGTACGCCAGTTACTCGACCACGCCAATGCCGTTCTGCAACAAGGCAATCGTGCGGCGGCATCCGATGACATGGCACAAGCGGCGGAACTGCTCTTCCTTCAAGCAAAAAAAGAAAGCAGCCTCGACGAGAAAAAACGTCTCGTCAAACGCGGTACGGAACTGCTCGAAACGTCAGTACGACTCTTTGATGACGCACCGCCAAGGGTAGCGGCAATCGTAAACGAATCTCCAGACGTTCCCATTGCTGTTGCGCAGAAACCAAAGGGTAAAACGTTGACCTTCGCCGACATCGCCGGCTTGGAAAGCGTCAAAGAAACGTTATTTCAACGTGTCATTTTTCCCTTGCGTTTTCCAGAGAAGTTGGAAAAGTACGGCATCACCGGCGGCGGTGGGATGTTGCTCTACGGTCCGCCCGGTACAGGAAAAACGCTGCTCGTTCGTGCCGTTGCCGGTGAACTCGGCTTGCCGTTTTTTGTGATTAAAAGTTCCGAAGTTTTGAGTCAGTATTACGGACAGAGCGAAAAGCAACTTGCCGAGTTGTTTGCCGAAGCCCGAAGTCAGCCGAATGGAGCGGTCGTCTTTCTCGATGAAATTGACGCTCTCGGTGCGAAGCGGACGGAATCGATGAACGAAGCGTCTCGACGTGTGTTAAATCAACTGTTGCAGGAACTGGACGGCGTGGAAGGTCACAGTGCGAAACTGGTCTTCTTTGCCGCCACGAACGAACCGTGGTTACTCGATGCTGCGTTGCTTCGTCCGCCGCGTTTTTGTGAACGGTGCTACGTACCGCTGCCGGATGCCGATGCACGACGGGTTTTATTTGAAATCGGTTTGCGAAATTGTCCAGTCGATAATGTATCGCTCGATCTTTTGGTAACGCAATCGGAAGGTTGGAGTGGAGCGGACATTGCGAATATCTGTGAACGTGCGAAACTGATACCCTTTACAGAGTCAATCCGTACGGGTCAGGATCGTTTCCTTTCGCAGCGGGATTTTGATGAAGCGATGAAAAATGTTCAACCAAGTGTAACACCGGAAACCGTAAAGCGTTACGAAATTGTGTTTGGTGAACGACCGAAAGTTTTTGATACTGTTGCCCTCGTCGATACGTTAAAAACGCTTGGCTTTAATGAGAAAGAGGCGAAACAAAAAATTAACGTGGCAATGCGGAATGGATTCAAAGAGGAAGAGGAAATCATCAAGTACATTTTGAGTCAGCGGTAATTGCCTTTCCTCTTGAATATCGTGCAAAGTGGGGTAAAATAATCCGCCATGACCAAACCGCAAGACATTTACGCAACCTATACACAAGACGAAGAATCAGGGGGTGATCTTCAACCGGAAATGATGCTGTCGGGCAAGTACCGGCTCATCAAACAGATTGGCAAGGGGGCAATGGGTGTCGTCTGGCAGGCACATGAACGCATAGCCGACCGACTGGTTGCCCTTAAATTCGTGCCGAAAGAATGTAATCACTTCAAAGACGAACTGGAGCGGATGAAAAAGTCATTTAGCAAGATTCACGCTTTGAATCATCAGTCGATTTGTCCGATTTACAGTCTCGAAGACGACGGCGACTTCGGATATTTCCTCGTGATGAAGTTTCTCGAAGGAGAAACACTGGACGATTACCGGTTGCGCAAAGACCCAAAACGTAACGGCTTGCCGCTCGACCAAGTGCTTGAACTCGTTATGCCGGTTGCACAGGCTTTGGATTACGCTCATCACCACGATGTAATCCATCGGGATGTGAAGCCGTCGAACATTTTTCTCTCCGAGACCGGCAAGGGAGTAAATGTAGAGATCATCGACTTCGGTTTGGCAGACGAAATTCGGGAAGGGATGAGTCGTGTCAGCAAGGTTACGTTCGATACTTCCGGCTCACCGGCATATATGGCACCGGAGCAGTGGAAGGGACATCGGCAAACGGCGGAGACGGATCAGTATGCGCTGGCAGTGATTGTGTATGAATTTCTTGCGGGACACTTACCATTTTCCGGCAGCAACATTGAGAATGCGGTATTGAAATATGACCCGGAGCCGATTAAAGAGCTTTCGGAAGAAGCCAACGCCGCTCTACAGAAAGCGTTAGCGAAAAAGGGGGAAGAGCGATTCGCGTCGTGTCAAGAATTCATCGTCGCATTTGGTGGTGAAAAAAGAGAGCCGGCGACTGTATCGCCGGATGCAAAACAGGAAAACGAGGCGGAGCGAATAGAACGGGATTGCCGTGAAAGAGCGGAACGAACACGAAAGAAACAAGAGCAAATAGAGCAAGAACACCGCAGAATCAAGGATTTATATTACTCCACTGGCATGCGTTTTTTAGAAGAACGGCAACATGACGAAGCATTAAATGCTTTCGAGATGGCAATGGAGCATAACACGGACAACTCGGACACCTTTTTTTATGCGGCAATTTGTCGACTACAAGGCAAAAAGGCTTTCTTAGCACAACGACACGAGATCGAGGCGATTGAGAAAGACATTAAAACCGCTCTGAAAATCGAACCCAGAGGTATTTATTATTACTTTTTGGCATACATAAAGTATGATTATTTCGAGCGAAAATCATTTAATACCATGCCAACGTATCGAGAATTATTGTCGCTCGCAATGACATACGAGGTTTCCCCACTTGAAATTGAACAGTTATTTGATATTTTAGGCGTTCCGCGTCCAGATGTCCTCTAATGGTTTTTTCCAACGCACAAAATTTGAATAATGGCAAACTGGCACTACTTTAACGAAAGCGGCAAAAGGATTGGCCCCATTCGAGGCAGAGAACTCAAACAACTCGCCCAACAGGGAGAAATTACGCCGGAAACTCGCGTTGAAGACGAACAAGGTCATACCGCTCTTGCGAAAAACGTTACAGGCTTACGTTTTCCCGACTCGGAAAGGTCAGAATCAACATCGCCTCCTACTGTGAACTCGCCGTCTATTGTTCCCCACACGTCCCACGATGGCTCGAATAATTCCGTATCGAATTATTATTACACCGACGAAAACGGTTACAAATTCGGTCCAATTACTGAAGAGCGACTCCAAACATTGGCAGAGCGTGGAACGGTCACTCCGATGACTCCACTGGAAACAGAGACCGGACACAAGGGGCTAGCGGGACAGATTCCCAGTTTGAAATTTAATACTGTCGTCCCGCCGGTGATCGAACCAACCTTAAATCCTTCCGAAAACGCTGACACAGCGATTCTTTTTTGGTTTTTGTTTGGTGCCTCATGCTTTTTAGCATTCGCAGGAATCTGGATTTGGATTATCCTGACATGGATTGCCTTGCCTATAGCAATTGTTTTCTTGGTGCTTGCAGTTAGATCGAGAGATAAAAAAACAGGAAAAAACACCATCCGAGACTGGGGCGGAGTAGCATTCTCATTCGCCGAACAAGCCACACGCCCTGTACCAATGAAAACGGCACCATCCGAAACGTCCGTTTTTTTCAAGAGTGATTTTTCCAGAATAGATTACGAACGTAGCAGATGCTATTTTTTTCCCGCCTCGATTGGATGTCTTCCCATTATTGTAGTATCACTTGGCAGTTTCTTACTGTGGAACGTGATCGCAGAAGGAACCAGTGACATTTCAAGGTTTGAACACGCCAGAGTCAATGCTAACGCAAAATTTGAAAGAAGCAAAAAAAACGCCTTTGACGAGTTTGAATGGAACAAAACCCGCACCAATGACGAATTTAAAAAGAACGAAACCCGTGCTAACGACGATTTCGAGAAAAACAAAAACAAAAGTACTGACGGGGACATCGTCAGGTTTGAAAGAGACCGAGGCAATGCCATTGACAAATTTAAAAAAGACCGAGACAGTGTGATCGACAGGTTTATGAAAGCCAGAAATGATGCCATTGCTGGATTTGAAAGAGACAAAAACAATGCACTCGCCGAGATTGCAAGAGAAAGAACCGACAGCATGACGAATCATCTTATATGGTTCCTTACTGGACTTGGCACATTTATAGCGGGTGTAGTGTTAATCGTAAAAGTAATCCGAACCAATAAAATATCTGATGCGGAAATAGACAAAATCTGCTCAGAATACTTGTCAAACACTCTACAATCGATGGCTTTGGACAAACTCGGCATTGATGAAGAACAAGTCCGAACAATAGAACCAATACAACTTCACGGTTATTACTACAGCGATATAACTTCCATAGTGGCAACATCCGCGGGTTCCAGTATTAAGCATTCAATAGCCAGAAATTTCGGAACTTCTCCCGTACAGTACAAATCTTCCGTGCAGTATAAAATGGGTAAGGACCGACGATTGCGTGCCTCAAACTACAACAAGACAATTTATTTTTTCTCTGCAGAGCAAGTGTATTGCTACAACCTTAGGTTTTCCATTTTGGGTGAAGAGAAGCAAGAGGCAACGAGTGAATCTTACTATGGGGATGTCGTTTTTGCAGAAACGGTTTCAGATGCCGTTACTTATCGGTCTGGCGTTGCAACAATACCCGTATTAGCAGAAACATTAAAAACAATACTTGGTTCCGTATTGTTTGATTTTCTGTCGGCGGTACTATTTGGAAACGAAACCGAAAACGTCAAATTTGAAGAATTTACTTTGACTACGTCCGGCGGCACAACAATGGGAACCATAATTTCCGACCCGACAACCGCAGAACGTTCTATCCAAGGCATGAAAAATTTGTTGCGTGAGAAAAAGCGACAAGTACAAGGACTGCATAGAAAATTGGGAGACATGGAAGGACTACAGCGAAAAGAATTGCAGTTGCAACAGAAAGAATCGTTACGAAAAGAATTACAATAGTCATGCTATTCAGACAGATCATTGTTTTTTTAATGCGGACAGTCGGCGAGTCTATGCTTTCGCTCGTTCTGTTCACTGGTTCGAGGAAAGTGAAAATCGGGACAGGAATAATGCTCGCCCTCACCGCTGTCGGAGTGGGCACTTATTATTTCTCGCAAGGTAATACTCCTTCCCTACTTCCGACGGCATCGCGACCGGTGCCGCAAACACTGGACGATGCCATTAACGAGGTTTGCCGGGATGTACCTTCACAACTTCCTCAACCGAACAGGATATTGCAGCCCACGCTTCTGCTACCGCTCACCGGCGACAGGGAAGGACTCTTTACCCATCATCTCCGCTCTGCTCTCGACCAGCAGGGTTGGTATCGTCCCGTCGAACAGAGTTTGCTAAACAAAGCGTTCGAGACCGTCTGGGAATTTGTTGGAATCGGTGCCGATCCATCGGTGCGGTCAATGCAGTGGACTCCCCCCGAACTGGCGGGAATGATGCGTTCGACCAAAGCCGAAACCGTTTTGCGCGGCAGTGTGGATCGCCTTTCGATGACCGGTGAAGGCACTGTGGAAATCAAATTACGGCTTGAACTTTGGGGGTTGTCGGCAACAGAACCTACTACGACGGAATTGATACAGTCCCTCGTTTTGGAGCGTCCCACTCCGCCCGTCGCTCCGCTGACGAGTTTCTGGAATCGTGTGCGACCTTATGGAATTCTCATTCTCGCCGCTTTGGTTTATCCGCTTGCAATGTTTCCATGGATGCGAAAAGCGATTCGAGAGGACAGCAATGCGGCAATTTTGAAGGCGTTGCTCGGCATCACGGCGATACCGGTTTTCGTTTTTCTCGTCTATCTGATTTGGCAAGGAAAAAGTGCTTTCGACACTGTTTTGCAAGGGGGAATCGCCGCTCTATTCCTGTTTTTCTATACGGCTTTCCTCTTGAATATCGTGAAAAGCAGGGTAAAATAGGCAACACGTTTCGCATTTTCGCAATACACAATGACCGAAATTGACCCCTTCAAAACCTACGACGAACCGGACGAACCGGCAGCCACTCTTGAACCGGGAACAATTCTCGCAAACCGATATGAACTTATCCAACAGGTCGGGCGCGGCGGAATGGGCGTGGTTTGGTCCGCCAAAGATAAAACCGCTGAACGCAAGGTTGTGCTCAAATTCGTGCCGAGCGAAGTCAAAAATTTTGAGACAGCCGTGGCTCAACTCAAAGCATCGTTCAAGAAGATTCATGAGTTACAACACCAGCATATCTGTCCGGTTTATACTCTCGAAGAGGATGTTTCGCTCGGCTATTATCACGCTATGAAGTGGCTCGACGGCGTGACACTTGACCAATACATTTTGGATCGGACTCCGTTGCCGCTGGACGAAGTGTTGCGAATTTTGCAACCCGTTGCGGAAGCATTGGATTACGCTCACAGCAAAAAAATTATCCACCGGGACATCAAGCCGTCGAACATTTTTATTGTTCTCGACGAAGAGAAAAACATCACGGATGTGCAAGTAATCGACTTCGGCTTGGCATCGGAGATTCGCAGTTCGTTGAATCGTGTATCGCAGATGCGGTTTGATAATGCAGGTACCCGTCCGTACATGGCTCCTGAACAATGGCGTGGTCGTCCACAATCGGGACAAGCGGATCAGTATGCTCTGGCAGTGGTGGTTTATGAATTGTTATCCGGTTATTTGCCCTTTGACAGCGATGATATTGAAATGCTGCGGTTGGCAGTTTTGCAAGATATGCCCGAAGCGATTATCGGCGTACCAGACCGTGTTAACACGGCATTGTTAAAAGCGTTAGCGAAGGACGCAGGGGATCGTTTCCCGTCTTGCGAAGTATTTTTTCAAGCCCTACGGACGACGAAAACGCAGGAGTCCCTGCCAACAACACAGAGACCCGTAAGCAACACAACGCAATCGGGGAGCGTGCCGATTTTTGCCGAGAGAAGCAAAAGTTCGATCTTGATAGTAGTAGTTGGTCTCATGGTTCTGTCGAGTATTGTCTGGGCTGGATGGAATCTTCTCGAACGAGCCAAGGAAAAGAGAGACATCACGCCGATACCCGTAATAAGAGGGCAGGAGCAGAGCGCAATCACTGCCGAATCAGAAATCATAACTGAAGTGGAACAAACGAATGAACCGCAAGCGAAACCTCCGCCGCCCGTTGCTGTGCCATCTTCGAACGGGACAGTACAGCAGGATGAGCCGCCAATGCCTGTTGTGCCTTCGCCGTTGTCCAATAATCAAGAATCGGCGGGTAACGGGGCTGTCGGGGGGATTCTGGACCCACTCTTGGACAAAGACAAAACCGGAATAGCTGTCCCTGCTGCACAGATTCTGATTGATCGAATCCAAGAAAATCGAACCTGTGTACATTGCGGCGGTCAGATGGGTGGTTTTGGGCGCAATAAAAAATGTAAAGACTGTGGCAAAAGCCCCTAACAGAACGATAGTATAATGAGAGCCAATATCAAATGCATGTTGAGACTACGATCATCGTCTTTCCTCTTGAATGTCGTACAAAGCAAGGTAGAATAATCTGTCTATGACCAAACCGCAAGACATTGACGCAACCTATTACGATCCGGCAAATGACGAACCGGAGGGTGTCCTTGTGCAGGGAGCAACGCTGTGCAACGGCAAATACGAACTGCTCAAACAAATCGGCAAAGGTGCAATGGGAGTCGTCTGGCGTGCTCAAGATCACGTCGGCGACCGGCTCGTCGCCCTCAAATTTGTGCCGAAAGAATTCGCCCGCTTCGAAGACGAAATCGAACGCATGCGGAAATCGTTCAAAAAAATTCACGATCTGAACCATCGCTTGATCTGTCCGACCTACGGTCTGGAACAAGACAGCGAGCACGGACACTTTCTCGTGATGAAACACCTCGAAGGAGAAACGCTGGTCGATTACGCTTTGCGCAAAGACCCGAAGCAAAATGGTCTGCCGATGGAACAAGCCCTCGACATTCTCACACAGGTTGCCGAAGCACTCGATTTTGCTCATGACAACGACGTAATCCATCGGGACATCAAACCGTCGAACATTTTCCTTGCCGAAATAGCCAAGGGAGTTCGGGTGCAGGTGATTGACTTCGGCATAGCGGACGAAATCCGTTCGAGTGCGAGTCGTGTCAGTCAGGTCAAGTTTGACACATCGGGCTCGCCTGCGTATATGGCACCGGAGCAGTGGAAGGGACAGCGGCAAACGGCGGAGACGGATCAGTATTCGCTCGGCGTTGTTGCGTATGAATTGTTGGCGGGCAATTTGCCTTTTTCCGGCGGCAACATTGAGAATGCGGTGTTGAAATACGACCCAGAGCCGATTGACGGACTTTCCGATACTGCTAATGCGGCACTGTCAAAGGTTTTGGCAAAGACGAAGGCGGAACGATTTGCAACGTGTATGGACTTCGTAACCGCACTCGGCGGCGGGGAAATTGTTAACAGAGCCCGCAGCGTAAGCAAGGCAAATGAAAGCCGGGAGCGCAACGAAGTGGAATTTACCCCCGCCGAACAAGAGGAAATCGCTGAGTTTTGTGCGGAATATGGTAGCGACGCAAAGGAAGTCGATGAAAAGGGTCAAACATTGCTCTACAGGGCGATAGAACGTGGCAAGATCAATGTTGTCAAATTTCTCGTCTCCAAAGGGGCGGAAGTCAACGTCGAAGACAAAGAGAGGCACACTCCGCTCCATTGGTCAGCTGGGTATGCTACGGCAGCAATGTATGAAGCGGACATTGTTAAGGATTGTCACGTTGATATTGGAATTATCAAATTTCTCATTTCCGAAGGTGCAGATGTTAACATCAAAGACAATAAGGGCGTGACTTTGCTTCATTTGGCGACAGGAAAGGCAGAGCGCATTGTTCACACCGCATTCGTCAGATTTCGTACTTCCCAAATGGCTGATAATGCCATTAAGGACGATGACTATCGGAAGTCCCTGCACGATTTGGCAGAAAGAACGGCTAAGGAAATGTTGAATGGTTTTAATGGCGGCGATATTGAAACCATCAAATTTCTTGTTTCCAAGGGCGCTGATGTTAATGCGAAAGACACCGATGGCAGGACACCGCTCCATTTGGCGGCGAGTCATGGGCATGTTGAGGTCGTCAAGTACCTTGTCTCCCAGGGGGCAGGTGTCAAGGTAAAAACTGAGTTCGGCGTTACCCCGCTCCACTATGTGGCGAATCTTGAAATTGCTGAATTTCTTGTTTCCAAAGGAGCGGATGTCAATGCAGTAAATAAAAGTGGCTACACACCGCTCCACGATGTGGCGAATCTTGAAATTGCTGAATTTCTTGTTTCTAAAGGAGCAGATGTCAATGCGAAATGCGATTCCGAAAGCAAATTATTCAGGGGCACAACCCCGCTACATTGTCAAGTGCGTGATATAGAAGTCGTCAAATTTCTCGTCGCCAACGGGGCAGATGTGAATGCAAAAACCGAGGAAGGGGAAACACCACTCCACAGCGCAGCAGGTCTTGGTATTATTGTTGAAGTTGTTGAATTTCTTCTTTCCAAAGGGGCAGATGTCCATGCGAAGGACAGATTTGACAGAACTCCGCTCCATGCAGCAGCAATTTCTGGAAGTATTGATGTTATCAAATTCCTCATTTCTCACGGAGCGGATGTCAATGCAGTTGCTAAATATAATGGCACTCCTCTCCATATGGCTGCGCAATACAATGAAAATGTTCTGGTCGCCCAATTTCTCGTCTCACAAGGAGCGGATGTACTCGCGAAAAATAATGATGGCAAAAGCCCATTGGACAAGGCAACCGAAAAGAAAAACACAGCAGTTATTGAGTACCTTTCCCGCGAAGTCGAATTGCGGCGAAGACAAGAAGCACAACGTCACCGTGAGGAGGAGCAACGTCGCATAGACCAATCCAACCGCTGGGCAGAACAAGGTTTATGCCGTCATTGCGGTGGAGAGATGGGCGGTTGGTTCACCAAAAAATGCAAATCCTGCGGGAAGAGCAATTAGGAATCGACAACCTTATTTTCACCTTATTTTTTTTGACAAAACAACCTCAGTAGCCAAGAGACCCTAATAATCACAACCTTATTACCTCATTGAATCGGAACGGGGAATAAGGTAATAAGGTTAGACGTTTTTTGACATCGATTGCTACTGAGGTTATCTCGTCAGAGAAATAAGGTAAAAATTAGGTTTTTTAACAGAAGAATAACAGCAGCCGGAATGGAGCGCAGCGCAATGACGGACAGTTTCATTATTCCGTCATTACGCCGGAGTACCGGCTAAATTGACAATACGCAGATTTTAACGAATGGAACAATGGAAGAACTATTGATTAAATTTGTCCATGAAGACCTTGCCACAGGAGACGACCTTGAAAAAATTCTCGACAAGTTCGTCAAAGAGGGAACTTGTACGCCTGAAGAAGCGGAACAACTTCGAGCACACTTTGCACCGCATGGCACGTTGGATGACGTACTCCCCGCACCACTCGATTCGGCGGTGTGCGAATCCACCTCTTCAGCGAGTCTAGCGGATCGCCCTGCCCCCCCCGTGTTGCACATCGACTGGGGGACGGAAATCAAGCCGGGTGTTGTTCTCACGCCCGTGTTCACGATTCAAGGTTGCTCTCACACCCATCAGCCTTTGGTCTATTTTCTTCCGATTGATTCAAGGATTTCCCAAGATGGTTGGAAATGGAAAGAAATCCCCACATTGCGACAAACTTCCCATGGCTGGTCTTTTTCGCAACAACTCCAACTCGAAAAAGGTGGAAAATATCTGTTCCATATATTCGTGATAGATTGGCAACCCGGTTTTCCCGATCCGGGATATTATCACACAGATATTCCCCTTGCTCCTAAGGAAATAGAGCAACAGCAGACGGTGGAATTTGTTGCTGAAGAAGGCGCGGAAATCTACGCCGAAGATGTTTTGGGAAAATTTGGCAATGCCTCTGCTGTGAAAATCAAAGCCGCCAAAGGCGCAATTGTGAAAGCTGGTAAGTCAACGGCAGCACTTGTAAACGAAGTGTTTCATCCGAATGAAAAGGAGAGGGCTGACAACAAACCGGATTCGACAACGATCATTCCCTTTCACCCGGATCCCAATGCCGCCAGACAGGTTCCGTATATTTCCCAATTGGTGAATGAACCCAAACGTGTACGTCGTTTGACCATGACGGAATCTGGAGAGAAACGCTTCATTTTGACTGGGGGACAGTATTTGAATTTTGGTCGCGATGATTTCGAACGACACATTCAGAACGATGTGCCGCTGGAAATTCTTCCAGGAACACAAGAAGAAAAGAACCTTGCAAATGAATTCGCCGTCTTGAACGGGTTGTTTTCACGCACGCACGCATGCCTCGAAGTTCATCATGAGGGGATCTATCTTCGAGATCGTCGCGAAGGCGGCATCCGAGATGCAACGATTCTCAACAATCGTTCTTTGAGTCAAGGAGGAAAAGAACTGATGTTTTCTCATGATGCCGTTCCCGATGCGCCGCGAAACGTTCTGTTTTCAAAAATTCTTTCCATGACGTTTAGTCCGCATAAAGAATGTCTTTGGGAGGAAATACGAAACGCAAAACTGCCGGAAGAGTTTCCATCGGAATTATTGAACGACATATATCGGCTCAAAAACTCCGCCAGCATTTCTTCGATTCGCGTTATGCCGGAACGACATTTCAAACAAGCAAGCCATGCCGGGATACTGCTGACTGTATTGCAAAGGACGGCAGCAGCATCACAGATTGCCGAGTCGGATTGGTGGAAACAGTGGTTCAAAAAGACCAACAATATCGACCCACGTCACATGACGCACGAGTATTGGTTTATCCCTACATTCGTTACGCTCGGTGGTCTGAGTCACAGTAAAATCCAGTTGAGTAGCCGATGGAATGATGCTCGGCTTCGTATCTTATTTATCGACGATTCTCTGTATGTGGAGAACATCTCACATAGCACAGCAATAAAATACGGTGGGATGGGCGACGGAAAACTTTATTCCTTACATTATCTGCGTCCGGTTCCTCTTTCTTCCGGTTTTTTCGTACAAAACA
>Ga0082212_10003317_pt1 | contig 22935 bp, 22 predicted proteins | sample TergutNt197P3_FD_71548 | JGI IMG/M metagenome (GOLD analysis project Ga0082212, IMG submission 71548) | Neocapritermes taracua P3 segment gut microbial communities from Petit-Saut dam, French Guiana - Nt197 P3 | ecosystem: Host-associated > Arthropoda: Insects > Digestive system > Gut ...
AAGGTTTTTTAATAGTGCCACCATCCAACCTGAATGAGCGAATATTTAATTATTTACTTTAAAACCAATAGAAAACTTGCATTTAAATAGTTTTATATACAAATCAAACTAAAAAGGCATTTACCTTCAGCCTTTTTAACAAATTCTTTATTTATCACTATTTCCCGCAACACTGTTTATACTTTTTACCTGAACCACATGTACATATAATGTAAGTATTATAAGTACTTATAGTATTTATCTTACTATTGTTATTCCAATAATCTAAGGACAAAGGAACATTAGAATTATAAGTATATATAGTACTATAATTATTACAAGTATTTATATTCTGCAAACAAAATGAGAACATTGTTACCATTCATTTATTTCAAGTATTACACTTTATCGTCAAATCTTACTTACGGCTGATTCAACTAATTTTAAAGTTTTTTTGTCACAATCTATTTGAATATTACAACCCATAGGTAATATATGCCATAGCCAAGCATGTCCAAAATGGGCATTAGTTAGAATTGGCATATCCTCTCTACCAAACTGTCTCATTATTTCTTTTAAAACATCATTATATTCCTCATAATATTTTCCCTCTTTAGGACGACCAACAATAATACCATTTATATTGTTTAAAATCCCTTGAACTCCTAAATTTGTAAACACCCATTTTACAAAATCAGGTGATGGCATATCTTCTGATGTTTCAATAAATAAAATTTTATCTTTCCATTCGTTTTTTTTAGGCCATACCTCTGTACCATTTATCATTATAAACAATTCTAAACATCCCCCTAATAATTGTCCTGAAGATATGCCTGTTCCCTGAATAATATCATATCCTTTTAAATCTTCCGTATATTGAAGTTTTCTTACAGACCAATCAGCAGGATCGTTTGCAGCAATGTTATAATGTTTTAATTCCAATTCTTCATTATAATCAAATAATGTTTTAAATACTGTTTCAATATCCTGCTCAATATTTTCTTCCATTGAAAATTCAACAGCAACAGCAGGGCCATAATAAGAAATTATTCCAGCCTTATTCATCATAAAATGATTTGCTGTTGTATCTGAATAACCCATAAATATTTTAGGGTTATTTTTTATTACATCAAAATCAATATATGGCAATAACCTAATTGTATCATCGCCACCCGTTAGAGTAAAAATAGCTTTGATAGAATTATCTTTAAAGGCCTCCATTAAATCCTTTGCTCTAAGTTCAGGATGATTTTTAACCCATTCTTTGCCTTTTAAAGCATTAGGCATTACTATTACTTCCAAACCAAAAACCGTTTCTAATACCTTCTTGCCATTTTCAAATCTATAAAGATTCTTATTATCACCAATTGACCCACTTGATAAGCTAACTACAGCAACCTTATCTCCTGTTTTAAGCATCTTAGGCTTCAACATATTATCACACCCTTTTCGATTTTCATAAGTTTGTTTGCAACAACATTATCCAATTATATAACAAAATGTCCACAAGCGACTGACAAGTGTGGACATTTTGTCTTTTGCGAAAAATTGGAATTTCTAAATGATTATCCACAATTGTTAATATACGGAGAATTACTTTAATGGTGGCAGTTGATTGTTTTTACTTTGTCTGCACCTTATTTAAGTCCTATTTTCTAATTCCGTTCATCGAATTTCCAATAGGACTAATCAACTTTTTTTGGTTTTTTTCCTTATAATAATCATAATTCCCTAGATACTCTTTTACCGCACAGTTTTCTATATTTAATACTCTTTCCGCCAACTTATTGATAAAATACCTATCATGGGAAATGAAGAATAGTGTTCCTTGATACTCTTGGAGGGCTTCTTCCAACATTTCTTTGGTGTCTATATCAATATGATTGGTCGGCTCATCAAGAACTAATAAATTTGCTTTCTCTTGTATCAATTCAAATAATTTTAAACGAACCTTTTCACCACCCGATAATTTCCCAACTCTTTTAAACACGTTTTCTCCATAGAACAAGAATTTTGCTAACCCAGCTCGAAGTTGAGTTTCGTTACCATTAAAGTTTTTACGCGCTACCTCTAATATTGTTTTATCGTCATCTTCAAACTTTATCTCTTGTGGTATATATCCGATTGACACATTACTTCCCAGTTTTATTTCCCCTTCATCTAGCGGTATATCGCCAAGTAAAGCTTTAATAAAAGTAGACTTCCCGCTTCCATTTTTGCCCATTAAACAAACTTTTTCTCCATACCTTACATGGAAATCAGCATTTTCAAATAATAATTTATCACCTAAGATAATTCCAATGTCATTAGCAATCAAAACATCTTTACCAGATCTTCCATCAATTTGAAAATCTAAAGGTAATTCTTTCTTTTCTTCTGGCCTGTCTAAAAGTTCTAATTTGTCTAAACGTTTTTGAATACTAGCTGCTCTTCTAAAAAATGGTTCTCCTCCTGGAAAAGCAAGTTTTCCCCATTCTTGCAATTGATGTATTTTTTTCTTCATAGCTTCAATTTGCTTTTGTTGATTCTTGTAATCAGCAAATTCACTCATTATTCTTCTTTCGTTTTCTTCTAAATAATATGAGTAATTACCATGAAAAACTTCATCTTTACCACGATATATCAAAACTGTCTTAGTCGCAACTTTATCTAAAAAGTATCTATCATGGGAACTTATAACAACTGTTCCTTTGTAACCTTTTAAATATTCTTCAAACCATTCCAAAGTATCAATATCTAAATGGTTTGTTGGTTCATCTAAAAGCAAAATTGAGGGCTCACATATAACCAAAGCCGCCAAATTTACAATGGTTTTTTCTCCTCCACTTAAACTATTAAATGGTCGATCTAAAATTTCATCTTTTATTTTAAAACCGTTACGTATTTTACTGATTTTTGTTTCAATCTCATATCCACCCATTTGTTCAAATGCAAATTGTAATTTACCATAACTTTCAATTAACCCGTCTAGTGCACTACCAGTAAATTCTGCCATTTTACCTTCGCATTCTCTCATTTTTTTCTCAATATCATATATACCTTTGACATTAGTTGTGAGCACGTCAAAAACAGAAATATCATTTTCAACTTTTGGTGGTATTTGTGAAAGTAACCCTATGCTTGCTCCTTTTCGTATTGAAACCTGTCCTGAGTTTACATTCTCGTTACCTGCAATAATATTGAATATGGTTGTTTTCCCGCTACCATTGGGACCAATTAAAGCAATTCTTTCACCAGAATTGGCATCTAAAGAAAAATCATCTAAGATATTTTTAAAACCAAAATTCTTTTTTATACTACTTAAACTAATTTCTAACATTGTTATCACCTCTTTTGCTAATACTTCATTTTTAAAAATGAAAAGTAATTCATTTCGTTCGTCGATAAATACATAATATACATTTTTCGCTAGTTTTAGTCAATGTTTTGATCAAATTTCCTTATATTAATATTATACTAAATTTTTCTAACTTTAATAAAAACATCTTCGCTATTTTCATTATACTTTTCCAAATTACAATTACCATATATTTCTTCTACATATAAGCCAGTTAATGAAACTAAACGATTAAAATCATCAACTGTTACAAATCTATTGTTCCAGATTATATTTTCTTCACTTAATAATTGGCCATTATCATATAATTTAAATAGTCTTTTTTGAGTTATCTTTCTATTTTCTATATCTAAATCTGTATTCCGATAATATTCATAGTATTGATTTCCACCTAATTGAATTCTCTTAACATATCTAAATTTATCGTCTAAAATAGTATCATCATAAGTATTGTTGGATAATAATTCTATAATCGCAAATCCACTAGAACTTAAATTATTAGCTACTGATCTTAAACACGATAATTGATCTTCTTCATTAAGTATATAGTTAAATGATGTTAAAGGAATAATAACCGAATCATAAAGTTTACCGTTATTATAATCACACATATTTCCTAATATTGGCGTTATTCTTTTATTTAATTTTTCATTATCATTAATCTTTTTTGATAAAAGATTCAACATGTTTGCTTCAATATCAACGGCATCGATATTATATCCTGCTAATGCTAGGGGAATTGTTATCCTTCCTGTTCCTGCACCAAATTCTAAAATATTTAAACACCCGTCTAATAGTTTTAAATACATTGGTATATCTTTAGTTACATCCTGATATAGCAAATCATATAGGTTAGGTTTTTTAACGATTGTTTCCACGGCTTATTACCCCCAAACTATTATTTCTTTTTTCTTTGTATTTATTGTACAGTTACCACCTATTGGAATAGTTGCATTAGGTGTGGTATGTCCAAAATTAGCATCAATGATAATTGGAATTTTCTTTAATTCCTTTTTATCAAGAATTTTTTGCCATTTTTGAACTGTCATTTCTGTTGCAGTTTGAGTTCTTCCAATGACTATTCCTTTTACTTTACAAAAGTCAGGTTGTTGCATTAACGACACTAGGTTTCTATCAAATTCATAAGGAAACTCTACGCCGGTTAAAGCGTCGTCTTCTAAAAAAATAATTTTGTCTTTTAAGTCGGGCATATACTTTGTTCCTTGTAACAAACCTAAGCTACATAAGTTACCACCTATAATTTTACCAGTTGCTTTACCATCGTTAATAATTGCCATCCCATCATTTTTAATAAACTTTCTGTTTTTTTGATCATCATACCATTTATCACTACTATAAAAATCGGGATCAGTTAGTTTATATTTTTTATGGTCGATTACTTTTTGAAACGCTTCAATTGTACCATCTAACCCTTTTTTCATAGCAAAACTATGAAAAGTGGGACCTAAATAAGTAGTTATACCTGTCATAGCATAAATTGCATTTAATAATACAACGACGTCAGAATACCCACAAATAATTTTGGAATTATTTTTAATTAAATCATAGTCAATATAATCAAGTAAATGATTAACATTATACCCACCGAGTGCTGGTAAAATAATACCTATATTTTTATTGCTAAATGCCTCATGGATATCTTCAACTCTTTCAGAGATATCTGAACTTAAAAATTCATCTTTTACAAATGCATTTTTTGAAAAATAAATATTATAACCCAATGATTCTAATCTTTTTTTTGCTAAACTAATATTCTCCTCACATATCCAATTTAAACTTCTTGACGGAGAAATAACCATAATGTTTTTATTCATAAACTCTCCCTAATTAAACACTCTAGGAATTCTATCAGATATAGAACTAATAATTTCATAATTACAGATTCCATTACACCATTCTGCTACTTCTTCTACAGTTAATTGTTCATTATCAAAAATGATTACTTCATCACCAGTTTTAACATTAGAAATATCTGTAACATCAATCATCATATTATCCATACAAATTCCTATAATTTTACATTTTAAGCCATTAATTATTACATAAGGATTATAAAGTTCTCTTGCTTCTAATCCTATAAAACCATCTCCAAAGCCAAAAGGAATTGTAGCAACAACGCTTTTTCTTTTCGCAATAAAGTTTTGGTTATAGCCAACAGTATCTCCTATATCAAGTTCTTTTACAAAACTTATTTTGGATTTAAGCACCATAGACGGATAAAGATTAATAAGCTTTTTAAAACGATTATTTGGAAAATAACCATATATCAATATTCCTATTCTAACCATGTTAAACATAGGATCTTTAAAATTAAATATTGCACCACTATTAAAGATATGAACATAATTATAAGAAACGGACTCATTGTCAAATATTTCTAAAACATCTTTAAATTTATCGATTTGTTGTTTAGAAAATTCCATATCAGAACTGCTAGACGATAAATGTGAGTAAACTCCATCTACCTTAATATTTCTTAGTTTTTTAAGTCTCTTAGTGTATGAATGTACATCCTTTATTGATACTCCGGTTCTACCCATTCCAGTTTCTATTTCAATATGAATAGTTAGTGATTTATCTGTTTTTTCATTAAAATATTCTAACATTTCAATGTCGCAACCATTAAAGAATAAATCGTGCTCTTGAATATCATCTAATTCTTCTTTTGTAGGTGGATATAAAACAAATATATTGCCTTTATATCCCGATTCCCTTAAAATTATTCCTTCATCAACTAAAGCTACTCCTATATATTTAAACTGTGATATAACTTCAATAAACTTATTTAAATGTGTTCCATATCCATTACATTTTACAATAGGCATTATTTCAGTATTAGAAGGGATATACTGTTTAATTTCAGATATATTGGCTTTAATTTTTTCCATATCAATGTATAATCTAGTAGATCTCATTATTTTTTCTCCATAACGTAATATTGAAAAATTGCATCTCTTTCCACATCGTAACCAGAGCAATTAACTATTTTTACACCACTTTTCATAAGCCACTCTTTAGATATTAAAAAGGGAGTATGACCAAAAGCAGCTAACAAACCACCTTTTTTAACTTTGGTTAATAACTTTAAAAACATTTCAGAAGCATCCTTAGTAGAAACAACTTGAGAATTTAAAAATCTTAAAAACATTAAATCTATTTCACTATTTTTTAAAGGCGAATTAATCGCATTACAACAATAAGATTCATCTACAAAGTCTTTCGCATAATCAACCATCTCTTGACTTAAATCGTGGCCTATTGTATATGAATTAGGGTGGCGTTTCTTAAATTCAGACAAAAACTCTCCAGTTGAACAAGCAGGATCATATATTTTCTTGTTGTTAAAATCGTAAGACTTAAAATATTCATTAGTAAAATCTCTTAAATGAACTTCACCATAACCTAAATATTGTTTCCTATTAGTATCAAATGACCAACCAGTTTTTGGAGATACTTGCTCCTTATTAGTGTCATATTCTCTGTATCTATATGGATAATAAATATCTATCATCCGATCATTTTTAAGTTCATTAAAAACAGTTTCTTTTTCATCATTATTAAAGGGAAAATACGATATTTCTATTTTCCTTTTAGTTTTATTCTTTGATTTTAGTATTCCAAGCAACATTGGAGCAGTAATCATACTACAATTTATTGCATTTATTTTATTTTCTATACGAAGAATCGATCTGATTTTTCTTCCTACTATTGTTTTACCTTTATAACCATTTATTAAAAAGATATTTTGTGGGAAATTATAATCTCTATCAACAAAAGTTGTTAAAGTTCTTTTACAGATAGCATTAATGTTAATTACTGAACTCTTAGCAGTTGGCTCAAAGTATGTTTCGTTATAAACACATATTTCATGTTTTTCCATATCCTCATAACTATAAGGACTATCATTATCATAAAACTGCATACTACCACCTCTATTTTATTTTTTGCCAAACTTTTTTTCTTTTTGCTGTCTAGCAAATTTAGACCTACTTTCTTTTTTCTTTTTCATTAAGGTTTTATCTAACGGCTCTAAACTAGCTCTCATATCACTAATAACAAAAGTTGTTTCATTTCTTGGGTCAGCACCAATATAATCTATTTCTACATCTTGGTTACGACTAAGTTCATATTTTGAAATATGCGAAGAATATGTTCCTCTTCCTGTAGTTACCTGTGAAAGTTCTACTGGGAAATTCATCATATTTGCTGATGGAACTTCTCCTTCAACTGTAATTATTTCGTCAAAATTTTTAGTTAATTGATATATAGCGTTTTTGCTAGATAATAGTTTTGTTACGGCACTTAATGAAATTTGTGGAGTTGTAACTGTAAAACTAGAAATTGGTTCTAATAGTCTCATTTTTGCTTGTTTTAAACTTCTAAATAAAGCTAATGGAGTAATAATGTTAAAGTGCATTGGATCACTACCCATTGAATCAAATTGACCATCAACAAGTGCAACTTCTATATCCGTTAATTCCCATCCATGTAACCCTTGTTTGGAATAATGTCTAATTAATCTTTCAATTTGTCTTTGATATTTTATATGTAAAAAATCGGTTGATATTTTTGATACATATTGAAATCCTGCCCCACGTTCTAATGGCGTTACTTCTATTCCAATTCCAGAAACAGTTGTATAAGTTGCTTTTGCACCCGCTTTAACTGTTGGAACTTCTCTATGAATAACAACCGGATTTTCAATAGTTACTTCTATTCCAAATCGTTCAGCTAAATAAGTCTTGACTATCTGTGCTTGAACTTCTCCCATTAAACTACAATAGATTGAATTAGTTCTTTCATTATATCTAACATCTAAATGGGGATCTTCTTCATTTAAAATTAGTAATGCTTCCATAAGTTCTAACGATTCACCCTTATTAACAGGATTAATTTCCATAGTAAGTAGCGGATTAACAAAACTAATATAATCGTCAAATCCTTGCGTTTCCCCAATTAACTCTCCACATTTAACATCTAGTCCATTAATAATTGCTATATCACCGCTATGAACAGTATCAACCGGGGTTAATTTAGATCCTTCTGCTAAATATAAACGATTTACTTTTGCAGTTTTTTCTTCTCCAATTTTCAAAGTATCTTTAATACTAATACTTCCGTTTAATACTTTCACATAAGCATTTTTGCCTGTTTCATCAACTCTAATTGTATAACAAAAGGCAGACATAGGACTATCAAGATTTTTAGTAGTAGCAGGAATATATCTCCCAATACTATCTACTAAATCTTTCATTCCTATATCAATCAATGCACTTCCTCCAATAATAGGAAATAATTTAGAATTTTTTGTTAATTCGAGAATTTTGCTTGCTATTAAAGATTTATCCATTTCATTATTGTTCACATAGTGTTCCAGTATCTCATCATCTACCATTGATACTTCTTCAACAAGTTCAACAGCTGATGAAGGAATTATTTTTAAACTTCCATCTAATTCTTGATATACATGAGTTAGTGTTAATGTAGGCATATTAAGAAATTTTTGTAATTCTCCCAATACTCGATCATAATCAGCACCTTTTCTATCCATTTTGTTAATAAATACAATTACTGGTACTTTCTTTTCTTGTAAAGCTCTCCAAATTGTAAAAGTCCCAGCTTCTAATCCTTCTACTCCAGATATTACTAAAATTGCACCATCTAAAACACTAATAGCGCGTTCAACCTCTGCCGAAAAATCTACATGTCCTGGTGTATCTATTAATTGAATTGTTTTTCCAGCAAGTTCAAATGAAACTAAAGTATCTCTTACAGTAATACCACGATCTTGTTCTACTTTCATATTGTCAGTAACAGTATTACCAGAATCAACTCTACCAATTTCCTTAATTACACCAGTATGATATAACAAGTGTTCTGTAATAGTTGTTTTCCCAGCATTAGCATGAGCAAAAACTCCAATCGTTAATACTTTCTTATCTTTCCTATCCATTTGAACCACCACCCTTTCATTTCTACTAAATATTCTTTAGTTTTTCCTTTATAATTGTAGCAATAATTTCATCAAATGGATTACAACTTGGTTCATTAACATCCATTTTATCTTCACTCATATGTTTAGCTGCAGGACACCCTGTCCCACAGATATAACGATACTTGCAAGTTTTAGAATTTTCTAAGGTTTTAACACTTCTATTAGCCCAAGCGCTTTCTTTTTCTTTATCAATATCATACTCTGGATAAAATTTCCCGATTGCGTATTCATTATTTCCTATACCATGCCAACACTTATAAACATTTGATTTGCAATCAAGTATAAATTGATTTTTCATAGCACCACAATGTTTTAATCTAGGTTGATATGGTATATCATCAAAAATACTGTTTACAAATCCTTCAGCATGAAATTTCTTTCTAAAAATCTTCATATTTGGATTTTTTGATTCTAATTCAAATATTTTTTCAATCCCGACTTTTTCATTAACTATATTTGCTTCTCCAGAGCAACCACCATCTTGTAGTAAATACAAATATGGTTGTAGAAGTGTATTTTCTCCAAAGTGTTCAATTAATGTATCGGCTAACGCAGGGAGTTCATTAATATTTGTAGCATCAACATTAACTCTTAATACTATTTTAATATTATCGGCTAATGCTAATTTGATATTAGTCATAATAATACCAAAGCTTCCTCTTTTGTCATGAAAGGTTCTTCTTTCATCATGAATTTCTTTTACCCCATCAACAGTAATTTGTATATGTTTAAGGGTGTCTTTGTATTGATTAAATAAATTAAGATAAACATTAAGATTTACTCCATTAGATACAATATCTGCTGTAAATCCCCTGTCTTTAGTTGATTTTAAAATATGAGCAACTGCATTATAATTAGGAGTTAATAAAGGTTCTCCGCCCATAATAGTAATTCGTGTATCTGCTTCTATTTTACCATATTTTGACTCATATTCAGATACAATCTTGTCAATTCTTTCAAACTGTTTATCGACCATTTCAACTTGATCTATATCTGTTGTTCCTTTTATCATATAAGTTTGTTCATAACAATAAATGCAATTTAAGTTACAAGCATAACTTGGCACTACCAAAAAACTTGGTGGAGCTTTTAACTCATAATCTTTTATGACTTCTTCAATTCCATCAATAAAAGATTTATATTCTTCTTCATTATCAAATAAATACTTTCGTTCTTTCATAGCTTCAATAATTTCACTATCAAGATTACTAAACTCATTATTGATAATTTTTGAATAAACATCTGTTTCTAAAATATCGGTTGCACCATTAATAAGATTTACCATTATTACTTCTTGATCATTATAATCAACAAATTCAATTTCTTTAATCAAATACATATAAACACCTCTAATATTTATTTAAAGGGAATTATTTACTCAATTCCCAAGAGTTATCATAACTAAATTATGATTAGTTATGATAGTGGCAAGAATGGTAATGACAAGCATGATAATGACATGACGCATTACTTGCAGCAAGAGTTTCAGCAGAAACTACAACTTTTTTGTTTAATGATTTCATTGTATGCCCCTCCTCTCACATTATATTATAGAGAGTTTATGCAGGAAAGCATAGATAAACCCAGTAAATAGGCAATACAAATAATTCATAGCTATTATAACCTAAAGTTATAGACAAATCAATAATTAGATAAATATCTTAGGTTTTTATCTTAATATTTGTGTTTGCTATATCTTTTTTTTATAATAAAGTGTATACTATTTTTGCAAAGAGGTGTTAGGATGAACATTAATTTTGAATTATATAGAATATTTTATATAGTGGCTAATTGCAAGAGTATTAGCGAAGCATCGAAGAAACTATTTATTTCACAACCAGCTATTACTAAAAATATTCAAAATCTTGAAAAAGAACTAAAAGGGGAATTATTTTCAAGAAGTAATAAAGGTATTGAATTAACCGAAGAAGGAAAAAATTTTTATACCTTTATCAGACCTGCCGTTGAACAAATTATAAATGCTGAAAAAGAATTTTCCAATATCGCAAAAATTGATGCAGGCGAAATCAAAATTGGAACGAGCAATACTATTCTAAAATACTTTTTAATCCACCACTTAAAAAATTATGCTAAAGAATTCCCTAGTATAAGCATTTCAATAGAAGAAAGTTATACGTCAAATCTTATTAATATGGTTAAAAATGGAACTATTGATATCGCTATAATTTATGCGACTGATAATGATTCAAAATTAGAAGGTCTAAAAATTCATAACTTGCAAAAGCTCCAATATTGTTTAATTGGCAACAAAACATACAAAGAGTATGCGAAAAAGAAAATCAGGTCAGAAGATTTACAAGAAGAAAAACTAATCCTAAATACAATTAATCCTATCCAAAAATTACTACCAGATGATGAAGATTTTAAAGCATATATTAATTTAGCAAGTCATTCATTGGTTTATGAATTCGTAAAAGAAGGGTTCGGTATCGGTTTAGCAATCAAAGAATTCATAACAGATGAGTTAAATCAAAAAAACCTTTATGAGTTAAAATTAGAAGAACCATTAACACCTTTGAATCTGGTCATGGTCACTAGTAGTACGAATTTCCCCAACTATGCAACACAACAGTTAATTAATCTAATCGAAAACGAAAAGATCTCTTCATGATGAGACCTTTTTTACTAATTTTTCAAAAAACATGTCTATAGCATAGGGAATAATACTATTTAAGTCAACGACATTTTCTTGTATTTGTTTGCAGAGGAAATCTAAATAAGGGGAAAACGGCAACTATTAGCTGTGATATTTTTTATGCAAACATTTTGACTTTTTAACATTTTATCCCTTGTACCAAAAGATCACAAACCCTTAATTTATCACTACTTCCCGCAACATTGTTTGTACTTTTTACCACTTCCACATGGACATGGATTATTACGTCCTATTTTTTCAATTCTTTTTGGAGCTTGTTTTTTTATCTTATTTGGGTCCTCGACAGCAGTACCTTTTACTTGCTCTCTTTCAGTATTTTGTCTTATCTCAGCATTTATTAAAAATCTTGTGATTTCTGTATCAACAGTATCAAGTAATCCATCAAACATGGCATATCCTTCAGCAGTATAAGCTCTTAATGGATTTTCTTGTGCATAACTTCTTAAATGAATACCTTCTCTAAGTAAGCTCATCGCATTGATATGATCCATCCAATGGTCATCGACAACCCTTAAAGATATAGCTTTTTCAAACTCGTTAGTTATTTCTTCTGGGATATCTTTAGTTTTATTTTCGTATTCTTTTATTACACTATCATATATTCTATCTATTAATTCGTCAGCTTCGACTTCTTCATTAATATTAAGCGGCTCTCTAAGTAAGTTTTGGTTGACTGATTCTAAAGTTTCGCTAATATCTAACTCCGATAGTTTTCCATCTTCATCGCCATGACTTCTAACAATAGCTTCAATATGGTCATGAAAAATATTAAGAACATCTGGATGAATAGATTCGCTATCTAATATTTTATTTCTTCTATCATAAATAATCCCTCTTTGATTATTTAAAACATCGTCATATTCTAATAATGTTTTACGGGTATCAAAGTTATTACCTTCAACACGTTTTTGCGCTGATTCAATTGATCTAGATAAAGATTTACTTCTAATCGAAAGCTCTCCATCAAAACCAATTCTTTGTAACAAATTCTTCGCACTATCAGTCCCAAAACGAACCATCAACTCATCTTCAAAAGATACACAAAATTGACTCATACCAGGGTCCCCTTGACGTCCAGAACGCCCTCTTAACTGGTTATCGATACGTCTTGATTCATGTCTTTCAGTACCTAAAACACAAAGTCCACCTAGTTCTTTAACTTCGTCATTTATTTTAATATCGGTCCCACGACCCGCCATGTTAGTAGCGATAGTTACAGAACCTCTATCCCCCGCTTTAGCAATAATATCGGCTTCTCTAGCATTATTCTTCGCATTTAAAACCTCATGAGGTATACCAGCTTTTTTAAGCATTTGACTGATTAATTCACTACTTTCAACCGCAATAGTACCAACTAATACTGGTTGGCCTTTAGTATGTCTTTCTTTTATTTCATTAACAATCGCACCATACTTACCTTCGGCAGTGGCGAAAATTAAATCACCAAAGTCTTCCCTTACTACTGGTTTATTAGTTGGGATAGTAATAACAAACATATTGTAAATATCTCTAAATTCTTCTTCTTCGGTTTTAGCCGTTCCGGTCATCCCAGCTATTTTTTTATACATTCTAAATAAGTTTTGGAACGTTATAGTCGCCAAAGTCTTAGTTTCTTCATTGATCTCTACACCTTCTTTTGCTTCAATCGCTTGATGTAGACCTTCTGAAAAAGATCTTCCTGGCATTAGCCTTCCAGTAAATTGGTCAACGATAACTACTTCGCCTTCTTGAACGACATAATCAAAGTCTTTTTTCATACTATAGTTAGCTCTTAAAGCTTGGTTTAAGAAGTGAACTAAAGTAGTATGTTCAATATCATATAAGTTTTTTAAGTTAAAATATTTTTCCGCTTGTTTAATTCCTTCTTTGTCTAAAGAAACAGCTTTTGTTTGTTCATCATAAATATACCCTTTGTTTTCAGGTAAGGTTTTCGCAAATTTATCGGCTTGGATATATAAATTAGCCGACTGCATTTTCCCACCAGAAATAATTAATGGCGTTCTAGCTTCATCGATTAATACCGAATCCACCTCGTCGACAATAACGAAGTTTAATGGTCTTTGAACTCTCTCTTCAGCTCTAACTACCATATTATCTCTTAAATAATCAAAACCAATTTCATTATTAGTAGAATACATAATATCGCAGTCATAAGCTGCTCTTTTATCAGTTGAATTATACTCACGGTAGTTAATACCGACTGTCAAACCTAAAAATTCATAGATTTGTCCCATCCACTCAGCATCACGTCCAGCTAAGTATTCATTAACCGTAATTATATGAACTCCATCACCGGTTAAAGCATTAACATAAGCCGGTAAAGTAGAGGTTAAGGTTTTCCCTTCCCCTGTTCTCATTTCAGCAATATTACCATAGTGAATAGTTAACCCACCTATTAATTGGACAAAGTATGGTTTTTCATTTATTACTCTATACGCCGCTTCTCTAACGGTTGCGAAAGCCTCAACTAGGATGTCTTCAATAGTTTCTCCATTAGCTAATCTTTCTTTAAATTCATTAGTTTTGTTTTTTAACTGTGTATCAGTTAATTTTCCCATCTCTTCGTCTAATTTATCTATTTCGGTTGCGATTTTTTCAAAACGATTTAATTCTTTATATTCATGATCAAGCATCTTTTTTAATAATTTCATAGTCAGTCTTCCTTCCTAGTAAATATTTTACTATAAATTACTGAAAAATAATAGTCCTGCGACAAAAAAAGACTTCAAAAGTCTTATTAACTGTTTGTTCCATTTATAGTGTGGTTATCAATTTTTGTGCAGTATAGTGCACAAAGTTATCAAAAAATGCTGTTTTGTGCAGTAGCTATTTTTTGCTGGTTATGGCTTCCAAAAAAAGACTTCAAAAGTCTTATTTTTCTCTAAGCATTCCATAGTTGCCGTCTTTTCGTTTATAAACGACTTCTATTTCTCCGTTTTTAGAATTTCTAAATACAAAGAAAGTATGGTCGATTAAATTCATTTGTAATATAGCTTCTTCTTCACTCATTGGTTTTAATTCAATGGCTTTTCTTTTAACTACTTTACTAGTGTCTTTCTCTTCTTTTTCTATTTCAAAGTCAGTAGCAATATCTATTACTCTTTCTCTATTGACTTTTTTACTCATGCGAGTTTTACTTTTTCTTATTTGTCTTTCTAGTTTATCTAAAACTAAATCAACTGCAGCTAACGGATCTTTATGAGCTTCTTCAGCACGTAAAATCATTTTTTTAGCTGGTATTGTTACTTCAACAATTGGCATTAAACCTTCTTGTTTTATTAATACTGTTGCGATCATACTTTCAGGATTATCGAAATACTTATCCAATTTTCCTAATCTTTTTACAACGTACTCCTTAACGTCCTCTGTAATTTTAAATTTTTTACCACGGATTTTATATTCCATTTTATCACCTTCCATCTATAGTATATCACATTTTACTGGGAAATTATAACAAAAAAATAGGGTTATTTCCTATTTTTAAATTCCAATAAGGTTTTTATTTTTTAGTAACGGTATAGCCCTTACTTTCTAATTGCTTAACTATCCCAGTATCTCCAAACATATGAGCCGTCCCAACAACATAAAAATATGTTTTTTTGTTTTTTAATAATTCTTCGGCTTTTTTTACCATACCAACATTACGTTCATCTAATAATTTTTTATTGAATTCTTCATAAAGTTTTCTATCTTTCTCTGTCATTAAAACCATTGCCAAGGTATCAATATCTTTTAATAATTTTTCAAAAGCTGCCGAATCACCTTTGTTCCATAATTTTATCATTTCGTTAGTTAGTTTGCCGTTTTCATCATTATCATCCATTAAAGAGGACTCTAGCAGTAGTTCTTGAAACTCAATCGGTGAACCATCAAATAGTTTAAGCTGAAATATAGCCGTTTCAATTTCGATAATTGGCATATTTTTTTCTTTAGCTAGCTTTAAGAAATGTCCATCGATTCCAAGGTCAGGATCAACTCCCCATGAATCATACGATGTTTCGTCTAACAACATAGATAAAGCAAAAGGCTTAAATAGATATAGCTGTTCATTAGTATATCCTGGCATTTGAAAAGTCTCTAATCTTTTTTCTAGCTTTTTATACAAATCTTCTGATATGTGATCCTTTATCGTTGTCCCATCTAGATACAGCATCGTTTTTACTGATTCTAATGCCATTGAATAATCATTCTCGTATTCAACTATATCAACTTCAACTACTAAAGCATCAGATTTATTAAAAGCGTTGGTTAAAGCTGGATTAAGAGGATACATATCTTCCTTACCTACATGAATTGAACCAACCAAATAAAGTTTTCCTCCATTTTTCGAAGTAACTTCCCACATAATAGCTGGCTCAGTTTTTGATTCTTCTGGTTTTGGGCTTTCTTCTTTTTTTCCACACCCTGTTAAAATTATTGTACAGATTAATACAACAAACAAAAATATTTTCTTCTTCATAATACACCATACTTTCTATTTTTAATATATATTAATTTTTAAAATTTGTAAATGTTTTTTAATAGAAAAAGAAAAAAACTACACTAATGCAGTTCTCATTTCTACTACGTTTTTAGCTTGAAGACCTTTATCGGTTCTAACGATTTCGAACTCAACATATTGACCTTCTACTAAAGTTTTGTAACCGGCTGATAAGATTGCTGAATAATGAACAAAGATATCTTCATTATCATTGTATTCGATAAATCCAAATCCTTTTTCATTGTTGAACCACTTTACTTTGCCTTTCATTTTCACAAGTTACATCTCCCTTCTAGTAATTCCTTTACACTATAAATATACCCCTACAAACCCATATTTTTCAACAAAAACCAAACTACAAAAATCGACATTATTTGCGTCCGGTAAACGGTTAATTTCGGAATGACAGTTTCCATTTTAGCAACAATCATCAATTCTTCTATGTTCTGCGTTTAAGTGTTTTATAATTTCGTTTGAATGGTATGGAGTGCTACGGCTTGTTATATATCATTAATGGTTCATAGAAAATATTTCAAACACTAAACGTTTTAAAATTATCGTGTGGTTAAAATTGATACAATATCTCTGACGGATTTAGAAAGCAGTTGGTTTGATGAAAGGATTAGTTATTGGCGGTTCACTAAATTTAATAAAAAATAGATGTCCTAAATACGGTGAAGAAGAGTTAGAGGTCATCGAATACGGTCTAACAAGTTTATATCTAATGATTTCAAAAACAATTGTTATTTGTGCGGTTGCGTTCCTCCTAGGGATGCTTATAGAGCTTATAATATTTACGGTTATTTATAATATTATAAGAATGCCATCCTTTGGTATCCATGCGACTAAAAGTTGGATATGTTTAGTTACTTCAACAATAATGTTTATTGGTATACCATATATATGCACAATCATTTCTATTCCTGTCTTGATTAAAGTTATTTTAGGTATAATTGGGATTATCTTTATATATAAAAATAGTCCGGCCGATACAGAAAAAAGACCTATTGTAAGCCCTCAAAGAAGACGAATGTATAAATACGTATCGACCACTTTAGCCGTTATATTTGTAGTTATGGCTTTATATATACCAAATGACTTTCTTCAAAATTGCTTTATACTTGGTTTGTTGACACAATGTTTAGTTATATCTCCAAGTGTATATAAATTATTTGGCCAACCATATGATAATTACAAAAAATTCGCATAAAAATTGGTTTAAATTATTTTAAATAAATGCTTTGTGATTGATAGAACACTCACTCCAGTATTATTCTATTAATTCAAAGCAACAAAAAAACAAAGTGAAAAATCACTTTGTTTTTTTTGTTATTTCTTAAGTTTTCCATTTTTAAGTAGATTAAGCATTCTTATATTTTGCTCGGCTGATCCTGTATAATTTACAAATCCATTCTTACTTGCTATTTTTAACCTATTGGTAAAAGAACAATCTACCCCTATACTTCTTAACGCATCTACTATTGATTTATTGTTTTGGTTTACTTTGGGATAGTAATTTGTTGTAACAGGTGTATTAACAGTTGTATTAGTTGTTACTTTCTTAATTCCATATGGTTTTATGGTGCTTGATAAATCATTGATAATGGAATTATAGTTTTTATCTAATACGTTTAAATCATTTATGTTATTGATAAAACATATTTCGATTAGTCTATAGGTTATTCCTAGACTTCCAAATGTATTCATACTATATAGGTCATCTCGATATTTAAATCCTCTGTTTCTGAAATATTTTCCTAATGTATGTAGTAATGCTGTATCTAAACTATCTGGTTTATATCCTTTTTTTATTAGTACTTCTGTTCCTGTCGCAATACTTCCGGCACTATTTAAATGTATTTCTATTACGTTATATCCTTTATACTTGGCATAATCTTTTGTACTGTTATGTTTCACACTTGGATTATAGTATTCTATTTCGATTTCATTTTTTAATTTTTCATATAAACTATAAGCGATACTTCTTACTTCTATGGCTTCTTTTCTGTTATTTCCTACTGCGCCACTATCAGTTCCTCCATGGCCAGCTATTAGTAGTATTTTTTTATTCATATTTCTTCTCCTTTCATTAGTTTTAATATAAAATTCATTAGAGCTGATATCCCCATAGCTAAAGCTCCTATTAATATTGATTTTAATAAGGCTATATCTGTTAAATCAGTAGTGGGTAATGTTATTATTAAGGCGCCAAAAAAACCTTGGATAAAGGTTTTTAAGGCTCTTATTATTATGTCTTTCATTACTCTACTCCTTTTAGTAGTTGTTCACAATGTTTTTGTGTATAACTATTAAATCTTTCTTTAATATATTCATCACATGCGACCATTCTTTCGTTTAAGGGTATTTCATTATTCCATATTAGGTTTTTTAGGCTTCTTTGTTCTAGTTTTTTTATGTCTTCTTCTAGTAGTTTGAAGTTATGTATTAATCCATTGTAAAAGGTAAAACATGCCCATATCATGCTTATTATACTTATACATGACAGAACTATTTTTATATATTTTTCTATGTTTTCTATTTTTTTCATTATCGTTCCTCCTTTAAAAATATAAGAAAAAGGTTATCGTTTTTTTGATAACCTTGCTAACGTGTTTGATATTTTAGATATTTAATATTCTTCATAGTAAAGTTCGTTTTGAGGAGTTTCTTTATATTCTGTATCAACGAATTCTATGCCTATTGATTTTAAATACTCGTATTCCTCTTTGTTTTCACAATATATATAGCACAATTCTTCATGGGCTACTGAGTATAACCAGCAATACCCATTTTTGAAGAATGATACATCTTCCGGATATTTAGTATGTAACCAATTATATAAATCGTTATTTGATAACAGGTATTTTTTTAATTTATCACTTGTTTTTATGAAAAATATCTCGAAAAAATCTTCATATCCTTCTGGATCATTAAACTCCGAAATGCCAACTTGTGCATTTCCAACTTTGCTGTAAACCCAATAATTGCCAGTTCTTTTTTTTATTATATTCTCTCCACTATCTGTTTCTATAAAATTTTTAAGATTTTTAAGTTCATTTAAACTTTGGTTGTCTATCCTGTGTTTGTTTATATACATATCTTTTCTAATAACAAACATGGCTGCATCACATTTTTTAAATGCATAATCTATCAAATCTTTGTAAGCTTTTCCTTTTACATCTCCTTTAATTAACATTATAATTCCTCCTTATTGTTATTGATAATACCAAATATGTGGGTGTGGTTGTTGTTCTCCCGGGTGAAAGTGTGGGTAATATCCTGGTTCCCCACCACCATGAATTTCTGGACCATAACTATCATCAAATCCTAACGAAACTTTATAAGCCGAACTATAATCATCACACATTACATTGCTTCCAAGTTTAACGGTAGCAATTGATTCTGCAATCGTTAATCTATCCCATCTTACAACATCCCCACCAGCTATTTTTGCTCTTGTGCATGGAGTGGATGGTTTTTGGGGTTTCTTAGACCAATCTTGTTCATCCATGGTCAATACTTCGGTTCCTGTCAAAATTGCTATTGCTAATATTGTAAACGTTATGCCCGCCATCACATCTGCTATTGGTAACGGTCCATCTAACGCTGCCCAAGGAAGAGCCAATGTAGCTACTGTAGCTATACTAGATATCTTTGATGTCGAACTTGAGCCTGAATCACGAACACCTCCACCTCCAGAGGAAGAACCACCTGAACTCGTGCCGCCACTTGAGAAACTTCCGCCCGAAGAAGCTATTACCTTATCCACAGTTTCCTTTACTGCCTTAGATGCCGCAGATATTGCTCCTGCCCCCACTGCAGCCATTCCATCTGAATCCATTAGATTAATTGGATTGTTGTTCGCATATTCATATAAGTTATGGGTCATTGATGTTCCTATTATCCCATCTGCATTTATAAATCTTCCCATTTCTGGTGAATAGTATCTTGAATTTAAATAATATAAGCTTGTTTCTTTATCGTAGTAATAACTTCTGTATCTAAATGGGTTAATATTAGCAATATGTTCCAAATTATTTGAAATATCATTGCCTTGTTCATCCGTTATTGATATATGATTTCCCCAACTATCATATTGGTAGTTGGCTATTACGTTGTGATTATCGTCTAGTATTGCTATTATGTCTCCTCTACTATCTTTTATATAATAATATAGGTCATTGTTGTATTTAAATCCTATTAGATTATCTATACTGTTACGAATAAAGTATATCACATTATTACCGGTTTTTTCCAATATTATCTTGTTCCCTACTAAACAATAACGTGTTTCTACATTATTTGACACTTTACTTGTTCTTATTCCTGCATCGTTGTATTTGTAGTTAATGGTGTTGGTTAAATCTGTATATGTATGTAATTGTCTTCCGTTTATCCATGATAAAGTAATATCATTTCCAATAGTTAATGGATTACCTATTTCATCATAAGTTATTTCTTGGTTGCCATATTTAGTTAACTGGTCTTCCCAGTTTGGATTGTTATACTCATACTTATCTTGGTTTAACCGGTTATCGGTATCTAATTCATAGGTTGTTTTTGATAATATGTTTCCTGAGTTATCATAGATATATTTTGTTGTTTCGTTTGTTAAATAGTTGTTTTCTGTAATAAGTTCGTTATATCTATTATAGCTATACTTGTTTTCTAATGTTTCGTTATGATAAATATGGGTTATATTGTTTAACTTATCAAATCTGTATGAATACTTATCTCCGTTATTATCAATACTTTTTACTATTGTTGATGTTCTTTTACCATTGGTTATATATTTATAGTTGGTATTAAATACATTATTGATACTACTGCTTTCTAGTCTTCCTTTTGTTGTGGTTTAAACTAGTTTGGCAAAGACGCAAATTTGTGTTGTTTGTTTTATTTGCTGGGGAAAGCAAAAAGAGCTTCGACCGAAGCTCAATTGTGAAATTTTTCACATCTTTTTTGTTTATATATGCATTGGTAGGTCTATTATATATTTTAGATTAACTACTTGAAAATCATTTTATTATTATTGTTGACATATGAGAGTAACAATCTGGTGCTTCTCCTCCATCAGTTACTTTATGTTTAATAAATTCTAATACAATGGGATTTTCAAAAGTAGAGTTTAAAATTATGTTAGTATCATCTTTTGATAAATATTGACTCTTCCATCCGTTAATATCAGAGTAATTAATACTTAACAATACATCATTTTTTACACATCCTAAACTAACCGATTTGTTATCCGCATAATAATTGCCCGATTCCCCCCACCAAGATTTTATTGTATCTTGAAAATCTTTGTTTTCAGTTCTTAAAACGTTAAAAAACACCTTGTCATAAATTCGGCAATTTTCCTTACAATCTTTTTCGTTTTCTTTCAATAAAACTCCATAACCTAAAACCTGTACATTGCCTTCTTCGTCAGCCATATTAAATGTGCCTTTTTCAAGTACAAATGAACCATTGTTTTTAGATTTGGTATTATCTTCTTCTGAACCAACAAAATTATTCTTTGATGATTTGTCATAAATAAAATATCCTCCCGAACCTAATATTAATACTATCACACAAGCTATAAAAATTGATTTTTTCATTTTAACCTCCATTACACCGTTTTACGGCAGTACAAATTGAGATGAAATAAGGTCTTTATTTCAGCCTATTTTTTCCACTCTTGTTTTACGATTGATGGGTCAATATGGTTCCCCGTTTCTAAGTCCCACACACTAAAATGTAAATGTGCTCCTGTTGTACAGGACCCAGAATTGCCAACTGTTCCTATTTGGTCTCCAACATTTACTGGCCCTTCAGTTATCAAAATGCTATTAAGATGTTTATAATCAAATTTATATGATTCATTTTCAAGATATATATACTTCCCGAAACAACCATATGGGTCAGTTCCGCTTTTAATTATAGTTCCCGACATAACAGCATAAACAGGAGCTCCAATTCCTCCTCTAATATCAATGCCGTTATGAATTTCTGTTTTGCTTAGATTTGTAGGATTTTGTCTTGTACCATAGCCACTAGTTATATAGAAATTATCTGTTGGATTAACAATCGTCGGTGTTGAAACTTTTGGGGCAACAATTTTTGCTGTATTCAAAGCTAATTGGATTGCAATAGCAGCTCCCGAGATCCCTGTTGATGTCAAACTTCCTCCAACGGCTCCTACTACTGCTCCTATTGTTGGCGGTTTTTTCGCTTGCTCTTCTGCCACCTTAACTGCCACTAGTAATCCTAATCCAACTGCTCCACCTGCTCCTACTGCGGCCATTCCATCTGAATCCATTAGATTAATTGGATTGTTGTTCGCATATTCATATAAGTTATGGGTCATTGATGTTCCTATTATCCCGTCTGCATTGATAAATCTTCTCATTTCTGGTGAATAGTATCTTGAATTTAAATAATATAAGCTTGTTTCTTTATCGTAG
>Ga0082212_10003318_pt1 | contig 22934 bp, 18 predicted proteins | sample TergutNt197P3_FD_71548 | JGI IMG/M metagenome (GOLD analysis project Ga0082212, IMG submission 71548) | Neocapritermes taracua P3 segment gut microbial communities from Petit-Saut dam, French Guiana - Nt197 P3 | ecosystem: Host-associated > Arthropoda: Insects > Digestive system > Gut ...
GTCGGGACACCTCCCGTCATTCCCGCTTTCGCGGGAATGACAAAAAAACGTTCAAACCAATTCGGAATACGCTCGAAACACAAACAAATTTTCCCAACGCTTTACTATATTATATGATTATATGGTCCATCCAACCCCCAACGCCATTTCGTTCAAGTTTTTCGGTTTCCCGACGACCATTCAGCCCTTCTTTTGGTTGACCGCTACGATCATTACGGCGATTCCTCTTGGACACATCAATAACGACATGCCGATTTGGTTTACCAGACTATTCCTCGGTATGCTGGGAGTTCTGCTCTCGATTCTGGTTCACGAACTCGGACACGCTCTCACGTTTCGGCATGTTTTCCGAACACCCTGTGCCATCGTTCTTCATGGATTCGGCGGAGTTGCCCTTCCGCTCCAGCATTATTCACGCGGTTATGGATTCAAGGGAGCGATGGCGAATGGCTTTCTTTCGTTTTCCGGTCCCTTGGCAGGATTCGTTTTTGCTGTTGCGATAGTGTTGCTATTAGAATTTATTCCCAGTGACCGAAATCTTGCCGCCATGCTGCTTTGTGGTTTTCTCGATTGGACAGCATTGATTTCAATTATTTGGGGCATTTTTAACCTGTTGCCGATCTATCCTATGGACGGCGGACACATTTCCAGAGAAATTTTTTTATTTTTTTTCCCGCGGAGGGGAATCGAATTTTCTCTCATCGTGTCGATGCTCACAGCCGCTTTGCTGGCTGTTGCAGCATTCCAATCGGGTAATCTTTTCATTACGTTTCTCTTTGCGTACTTCGCTTATCAAAACTATCAAGAAATGACCTTTGGTGCGTTTCGACGCTGAAATACCAATGTGAAAACAAATGAGAGAGTCGCTGTCAACACTGCACCCGCAGCATTGCCCAAGCACCATCATCACATCTCGATTGCGATTCCATGAACGTTGTTTCAACTATTTGAACGTGGATATTGGAAAATACTTCCCCTCTCCATCCCTCTCCATTTTTGAAAAAAATAAAAAATTTTCAAAAATTTTTCAAAAAAACACTTGACACCTCTTGCATGATTTCAAAAAATGTGTAACATATCGACTTAATGAATGTGAATTGCTTCATCCATGCAGTTGTCATTCGGTTGATGAGAAGGATTTTCATCACAAAATTTTCTCATCAAACAAACGTGATAACGTGTCGGGTTGAGGCAAGACACAGAAGACTTGTAGATCACTCACACTTAAATCGACAGGTCACATGATGGTCAATCAAGTTTGACCTCCAGTGAAACGTCAGAAAGGAATCGCCGAAGTTGTCGACTTCTTACAAAATTGTGGTTTACTGCAAACGGTTAATGGACTGTTTGTTGCAACGCAGTTCTTTTTGCAAGATGAACTTTGACGTGTTTTTTGTGCGCGTTTTTGGAGCGAACACTGATTTGAGGTTGTATTCGGTTAACGTAACCGAAGCCTTGCCATCACCACGGAACGAAATACCCTTGCTTGTATCTCGTTTCTAAACCCTCTATTTCCAGGAGAGTTATTATGCCGAAAAAAGCAACGAAGAAAGCCGCCAAGAAGGCCGCAAAGAAAACCGCCAAGAAAGCTGTAAAGAAGGCAGCAAAGAAGTCAGTCAAAAAGGCAGCCAAGAAAGCAACCAAAAAGGCTTGCAAGAAGGGTGCTAAAAAGGCTTGCAAATGTGCGACTGTCTAGGACAATGCTTTCATCATTAGTACCCGCCGTTGGTTTATCCAGTCGGCGGGAAACTCGAAAACGTCTGCGTTATCGGTTTATACCGGTAGAGCGGACGTTTTGCGATTCTAGACCCCGTCATTCCCGCGAAAGCGGGAATCCAACGAAACAAGTATAAAACCTCACGTCTGGATTCCTGACCGGAGCCTGCCCTCGACCGGACCGGTGGCAGGAATGACAAAAAAAGTCCAGACCAAATCCTGACACGCTCTAGGGGTCAGGAGTTACGGGTTGCTCCGAAAGTGCTTTGGTTATTTCTGTCAATCGGCTTTTCAGCGCACGGTCATATCGCTTTAAGATTTTGTCCGTCTTGAATTCGGGATGTCTTTTAAGCAACTGACGATGCCGCTTGCATATTTCCAGAACTCCTTGTGGCGAATCGCCGTCGATGGCATGCAGTTCCAAAGCCATACAGACTTCCATCCAGAGGGGCGGCGACGGAAATGTCGGCACCGACTCCAATAGTGCTGTCGTGTTTTCTGAAACCCGCGAAGCATCGGCGAGCAGGTTGTGCTCTCGGAGAAAATCTTGATATTCCTTGACAACACGCTTCAAAACCCAAAAATCTTCGCCAACAATATCACCGCCCTCAAATCGGTTTTGCAATATCCGCAACATCTCTTCATAGAGTTGCGTCGTTTTTTCAACAGGATATTTCTGCACAAGACTTCGGACATGGGTTCCCAGGGAAACAATCAAAAACCGGTCTGAATTCTCGATGCCATTTTGCAAGAGTTCCCTCGTGAGAGCATTTTCTTTCTCGAACAAATTCTCGGCATCCTGTTGCCGGTCGCTTGCTAGATAGGCTTTCGCTCCCACCTGCATCGTTTCACGTAGTTCATTGATGTAGAAAATGTAACGATCATGATAGGGGTCGTTTGCTCCGCCCGGTATGTCCCAGTCCGGCATCGGCTCTCCCTTTTCGGCAGCATCGTACCGATCCTTTGCCTTCAGATTTTCTAGTCCGCCCAAGAGCAGATGCCACCGTTCAATGGAAGTTTCAAAAGACTTGCATGCCAATTCGTGATTGTTCATCAACCGGTAAAGTTGTCCTTCCGCCTTGTAAAAAAAGGCGGTTTTCATCATGAAAAAGAGTTTGGCAATCAGATTTTTTGTGGACTCATGCTGCTTTTTCTGACTCAACTCAATGCCGTGCTGACATCGGTCTTGGACTTCTTGCAGACGCTGAGTGAATTTTTTCTCTGGATATTTCAAATCATCACGGTGAGTGCCAAAGACCTCCACAAAATTGATATACTGGGTATAAGCCAGCAGCAAATCAACGGCAACGAAGTCGTTCCCCTCTTCATAAAACCGCACGACATCGGCAATCTCTTTTTTCAAGAAATCGAATGCCCCATCGTTCTTTTTTTGCTTAATTTTTAAGACGGCAATCTGGTGGAGCAGTTCCGACCACTGGACTTTGGCGATGTGGACATCGGACAAGTCCCGATCATCGTCAGCAATCGTTCGGAAGAGCCGCAATGCCCGCTGGGCATCTTCCAACGCCGGCTTTGGCTTCCGAAGGTCATCCCATTGGAGACTCCGTTGCCGGTAGGACAAAGCGAGTTCAACGCGGTACTCTAATTGTCCCTCGTCCACCACTGCTTCGAGAATACCAATCATGTCGTTCATCAATTCAAAAACCCGCTTGGTGTTTTCTTGCACCTGCCAGATTCCGATTAACTTCCGGTTTGCCGCCAAAAAGTTCGGCAGAATTTCGCCGTGCCCAGCGTCCATTCGGCGTTTCAATGCTTCCAAGGATTTCATTTTCAGGGCAATGGCTTCTTCCAATTTATCTTGCACGACAAGCAAATTGGCATGATTCAACTGTACGACACCGATCGAATAGGGAATTAACGTTTCGTCTTCGTCGTCCGGCGGTCTATGTTCGGCTGCCTGCTGATATTGCCAAACCGATTCTTCAAAAGCCTGTTCGGCTTCAGGATACCGCTTCAAGTCGGCAAGCATATTTCCCCGGCACATCAGCACGTTTGCCAAGCCGGTGCGGAAAACGTAGGATTCTGCTGCCCCCCAACTATGCTCGCTGAATATCTCGGCATACACATCTCGACAGCGGTCGAATTCGGCAAGTGCCGACTCGGAATCGCGGATTTTTTCATAGAGCATTCCAAGATGAAGATGGAGCGTTGTGTACATCAACCGAGCCTGCTCAATTCCGCCATCGACCAACTTCTTGACCGTTTGAATTGCCGAGCGGACGGTCTCAAAAGCCTCGTCCATGTCCCCTTCTTCATCGTAGAGGCGTGCCAATTTGAGGAGCGTTTGAACGAAAAGAGGCTGTATGCCGAGGTCTCCGTCTTCAACTCCCACTTCGGCTATTTCGACACCTTCTTTGAGATCGACAATCGCACTTTCGGGATCGCCGTTTCGTACTTTGGAATCGCTACACGATATTAAGGCACTGACGAGTGGTTGACGAAATTCGGAATTCCCATGATTGAGCAGATGCCGCCAAATGTTAGCGGCTTGCTCCTGATCTGCAAGGGCGGCGGCGTACGCTCCGAGCGGGTCAATGAGAAGGTCTGCCTTGCTCATGAGAGCCACTGCCAGTTCGTTTTGGGTTTGCGGATCATCGTTGTAACCTGCTTCGACAAGGTGGCGGATGGCTTCGTTAAAGGCGTTGATGGCGGCTTCGGGACCTGTGTGAAACCGCATCAAGGCGGCACGGAACAGAAGGACGCGTCCCACAAAAACATCGAGTTCAAGTTGCCCTTCTTTCACGAGTTGCCGGATCACCTTGAGGGCTTCGTCGATCCGTTTGAGCGAAATGTCGAATTGGTCTTCAAGGGCAGATTCCTGTGCAGCACGCATCAATGCTTCTGCCAGGTCGGCTCGAAGATGGTCGTCCCCGCCCGCAATACGAGCCTGCAACCGCTTGATGGTACGGTCGGTCGGTTCATTGGAACGATTTGATCCAGAATTCGGGGGTGCCATTACGTCAATAGTTTAACACAAATTGTCCTTTTTCGCAAGTTCAGGCAGTAAAACTTTGGTGAATCTCGATTGCCGTTGACGAATCAGCGTTTTGACGGTATCATTCCGGCATGGATAGATACGATTTTGACACACAGCAAAAGGACGAGCCGGTTGGCACTTTTCGTACCATTCGGGAGGTATTTGAGGCACTGGGTATTGCGCTCATTCTGGCGTTTCTTTTCAAGGCATATATTATTGAAGTGTATAGTATTCCCACTGGTTCAATGGCTTCTACACTGATGGGACGGCATAAGGACGTGAATTGCGATGTCTGCGGATATCCTTTCCAACTCAGTGCCAGTCAGGAATCCAATGATGGTCAGGAGAGACAGCGGGCAAGAAGTGAACTGCCGCGTGTCATCGGAGGAACATGTCCGCAATGCCAATACACCATGTACCTCGGGGCGGATAACTTCGCCAAGCAAACATACTTGTCTTTTGGCGGCGACCGTATCTTTGTGAATAGAAGTTTGTTCACTTACCGTGAACCGAGCCGATGGCACGTCACGGTTTTCCGTTATCCTGCCTCGCCACAGGTCAATTTTATCAAGCGGCTCGTCGGTCTCGAAAACGAAACCGTCATGCTCCGCAATGGACAAGTGTTCGTCCAAAAAAAGGGCACCGATCATTTTGAGATTCAACGCAAGCCGCTCCGTGCACTGCTTTCGATGGTACGTACGGTGGATGACAACGATTATGTTCAGCCGGCAATCCACGAACTTGGCTGGAAAACACGTTGGTACGGCGATGAGCACTGGCAACGTTCCGCCGATTACAAATCCTTCACAGGAACCGGAAATCAAGAGGAAACTTCATGGCTAAAATTTCGGTACATTACCCCCACGACAACGGATTGGTATCAACTCATCCAGGGCAAATTACCGGTGGGGGAGACCGGCACGCCGCAACTGATTACCGACTCGCTTGATTACAATACGCAGATTACTCAATATCCATCGGAGACACGCAGAGAAGAGTACCGGTTAGAAACCCCACAGTCTCGCATTATGCAAATGTTACCGCGAAATCCAGAGGGCATCGGATTAAATTGGGTCGGCGATCTGGTGCTGCGATGTACGCTCAACATCGCAAAAAGTGAATCCAACATTGTTTTCAATTTGGTCAAAGGGGGAATCAATTTTCAGTGCCTTCTCAGGGTTGATTCAGATGAAGCGTTTGCAACCTTCTTGATTCCCGAAGTTCCCGACTTCGAGCCGTTTTCCGTGAAAGTGCCAATTTGCCCCGGTCGCAATTACGATGTGATGTTTTGCAACATTGACGAAGAAATGCGCCTCGTCATCGACGGCAAAGAGATTGATATGCAAAATCGGGGACGTTATGATGTACTCTGTGCCGCCCATGATAACAGCGGCGGTGCGTTGTCGCGGGACCGCAGTCCGACGGTTCTCGATTTGGAACCGGCGGCAATCGGCACGCAGGGCAATGCTTCGGTACAGATCGGCAACCTCAAGATTATGCGGAATATGTACTATATTTCCTGCGACTATCAAATGGATACACGCTGCGATTTGATCGACTCTCCGTTCCGCCGTTTTCATCTCGGCTACGAAGAGGAGGTGAGACAAATCCTGTCGAATCCGGCATACTGGACAAATTTCGGCAAAACACGCAAGACGACATTCACGTTAGACAAAGATCAGTTTTTGATGTGCGGCGATAACAGTGCCCAGAGCAAAGACAGCCGTCTCTGGACGACCGATGGAATTCCGCATTACGTGGAGCGGAAATACTTGATTGGTGAAGCACTGTACGTTTGGTGGCCCCACGGACTCCGCTTTCCCGGAACGCCTCTTGCCCTGATCCCCAACGTGCAAAAAATGCGCTGGATCGATTAGAACGTGTCCGTAAGTTTGATGCCCTGCCGGTAACTGGGGGTGGTTTTGCGCCTTCTGCTCGGTCTCGGCTATCCTACGAGGAGTGAGTCACGTCGGATTGCCGGTGCATAAACGGGATCGAGGTGTTCCTTGCCGAGACGATACTGGAGAACGTAAGCATCCTCGCTTTGCTCTTCGTAAAAGTTTTTGAGAATGTTCGTCGATTTGAAACCAAGCGCACGGAAGCAAAGCAAGGCGGGCAGGTTCGTTTCCCGAATCTCGATGGTAATCTTTTGACGACGCTGGTGAATCATTTTCGTAACAAGTTTTTGGACCATCTGCCGAGCAATGCCATGCCGCTGAAATTCGGGATTGACGGCAATGTTGGTTACAAAAAGACGGTTTTTGGGCGTTTCATAGACGACAAAGCCAACGATGTCCGATTCGTGTTCGGCAACCATTCCGAGACAGTTCGGCTGTTGAAGGCATTGGAGAAATTCCTCTGATGTCCAGGGAAATTCAAAGCATGTCTCCTCAATCGCCAGCACATGGGCAAAATCCCGCCGCACCATCCATCGAACCTGAACTGGAATTTCTTTCCCTTGAAAAAGATCCATCGAAAACCTCCATGCCTCCTGTTTGATACGGGGAGCATAACATATCTTGTGGTAATTTGCAAGACCGATTCCCGCGGGAATTTTCCCCCGCCGCACAAGCAGGGGAGTCGATCACTTAAACATATACCGATTGACAATGTTCTCGAAGAGTTCTTGCCGACCAGATTTGTTCGGTTCAACGTCTCCCTTCTTGAGCATGTACTTTTCCAATGTCTTGAAATCGTGTTTGTCCGCTTCGATTTCCGCACCGATGCCCGTGTCCCACGAAGCATAGCGGTTTTTGACCATTTGAGCGAGTTCGCCGGTCTTGCGCATTTCGGCGGCAACCTTCAATCCCAACGCAAAGGCATCCATTCCGCCGATGTGAGCATAGAACAGGTCAATCGGCTCGAAACTTTCCCGGCGTACCTTGGCATCGAAATTGAGTCCGCCCGTCTTGAACCCGCCGTACTTTAAGAGGATCATCATGATCTTCACCGTTTCATAGACGCTCGTCGGAAATTGGTCGGTATCCCAGCCGAGCAACAAATCACCGGTGTTCGCATCAATCGAACCCAAAAACCCCTGACTGCCGGCGTAGTCCAACTCGTGTTCAACCGCATGACCCGCCAACGTGGCATGGTTCGTTTCGATATTCATCTTGACGTGCTTTTCCAAGCCGTAAGCCCGAAGAAAATTGATGCACGCTGCCGAATCGTAATCGTACTGGTGTTTCGTCGGCTCTTTCGGCTTCGGCTCAAAGTAAAACTGTCCTTTGAATCCAATCGACTTTGCGTAATCAACCGCCATGTGCATGAATTTTGCCAAGTGATCGACCTCGCGCTTCATGTCGGTGTTCCAAAGGCATTGGTATCCTTCGCGTCCTCCCCAGAATGTGTAACCGTCTCCGCCGAGTTCCTTGGTAACTTCCAACGCTTTTTTGACTTGTGCGGCGGCGAAAGCGAACGCATCGGCATTGCAACTGGTGGCGGCACCGTGCATAAACCGGGGATTGCCGAAAAGATTGGCGGTTCCCCAAAGCAATTTTTTGCCGGTGCGCTTCTGTTCCTCTTTGAAGGTTTTGACGACTTCGTCGAGGTTGTCGTTGGACTCTTTAAGCGTTTCACCTTCGGGAGCAATGTCCCGGTCATGGAACGTGTAGAACGGCATTTGGAGTTTTTCGAGGAATTCAAAAAAGACTTTGGCTCGTTTTTGGGCATTGGCAACGGTATCTTTGCCTTCCCAGGGGCGGTGCATTGTACCAGGTCCGAAGGGATCGGCACCGCTTCCCCGCATGGTGTGCCAAAAAGCGGCACTGAAGCGAAAATGCTCCTTCATTGTTTTGCCTTCGATTTTTTCTTCGGGATTGTAGAACCGAAAGGCAAGCGGATTCTTGGAATTGGGACCTTCGTATTGGACAGTTTTTCCGACTTCGGGAAATGCGGACATGAGTTTCTCCAAAAGGGTTAGCGGTAAGTACAAAGGTCATTCTACCAAAAAATGGGTTGTTTTGCAATCCTCGTGATGGGCGGTCAGGCGACATTTGCTCCTAACCTTCTAACTCCCGGTTTTCCTGTTATAATACGCATGTATGAGTGCTCCCGATCCTTCTTCTGTTGAACGCTCAGAGTTACAAGTTCGTACTCTGATGGGCGAAATTACGCAACTTTCTCAACGTGATATACCGCCAGATGAGTTTCACGCCGAATTTCTCCGCCGAGTCGTCGCCGCACTGGGGGCTGTCGGGGGAGGACTCTGGATTCTCGACCGCGGTACGCTCACGCTCTCCTATCAAATCAATTTCAAAGAACTCCGCCTGCAAGAAGGGGATGCGAAAAAAAAATCAGAACAGCATGCCCGATTGCTCGACCGAATGCTCCGCAGTGCCGATACCGGTACACTGTTCCCCCCCCACTCCGGGATCGAAGGGGATACCGATGCCGGCAACCCGACGGACTACATTTTGCTCTTCTGTCCCATACGCACCGAACTCGAAGTCGCCGGTCTCGTTGAAATTATTTACCGTGCCGATGCTCCCGTAGCGGCTCAAAAAGGTTTTCTGCAATTTCTGTCTCAAACCTGCAAATTTGCGACCGATTATTACAAAAACCGGCAACTCCGGCACTTCGGCGAACGCCAAAGCCTTTGGACGATTCTCGAAGACTTTACCCGAACGATCCATGAAAGTCTTGATCCCAAATTGACGGCTTATACCGTTGCCAATGAGGGTCGCCGCTTGATCGGATGTGATCGGGTGAGCGTTGCCTTGCGAAGCGGCAAGAATTGTCCGATTTCAGCAGTCAGCGGTCAGGATATTCTCAATAAACGTTCCACAATGGTGCGTCTGCTCGGCAAATTATCGGCTGCCGTCCTCAAGGCGGAGGAACCGATTTGGTACACCGGCAGCACCACCGATTTTCCGCCGCAGATCGAGCAGGCGGTTGAAAAATACGTGGACGAATCGCACAGCAAAATGATAGCGGTCTATCCTCTTTTTCATCGCAAGAAAGAGGATGAGGAAGAAAAGGAAAAGCGCACCAAAAAGAAGCCGGTGCGTCCATTCGGTGTTCTCGTTGTGGAACAGATTGGAGACAGCCAACTGACGGAGCAGACACGAAAACGCACCAACATTGTTGCCGAACACGCGGGTTCAGCACTCGGCAACGCTTTGGAGCATCGCAGCATTTTTCTGTTACCGCTTTGGAAAATGCTCGGCAAAACGCAACACCTCTTCCTCGGCGAAACATTGCCCAAGACGCTTGGCGTTTTGGGAGGGATTTTCACGATCCTCGCGGTGCTTTTGTTTCTTCCTTGGGATTTCAAAATGTACTGTCCCGGAACGTTGGAACCGGTTGTACGGCATCGAATTTATGCGCCGATTGATGCGGAAATCATGGAATTGCCTCACTATATTGACCAAGGTTACAGGGTGCTTGGACCCTCTGTGGAGGAGGATGGAAAGGGGAACAAGGTTGCCTGGCGAGGAACAACGCTTTTGAAACTCCGCAGCCCTGATATGGATTCGCAAGCAGCCCAACTGGTTGGAGCGGTTCGGGAGACTGCGGAGAGACTCTCGGCGATTGAGCAACAGTTGCAAGACCCTGGTCATCAGATGAGCGAGTACGAACGTGCCGAATTGGTTGGGCGCAAAAACGCAGCAGAAATTCAATTTGAAACGGAACGGCAAAAACTGGCGATTTTTGAAGATTTCCAAAAGCCGCACTTGACCATTTCCTCGCCGATCAATGGTGTGATTGTGTCGTCGGATATTCGCCGCCGTCTCACGGAAAAACTTCCGATCAGCCGAACACAATACGTGATGGAGGTTGCCGATTTGGATGGAGATTGGCAACTGGAACTCCTGATGCCGGAAAAGCAAATGGGATACATCATGGAGCACAAAAAACGGCTGGATGAGCAGGGAAAGACTCTAGAAGTCGGGTTCGTGTTGGCAACGAAGCCGGGGGAAAGGCATTATGGGGTCGTAAGGGAAATCCATGACCGAGCGGAGGTTCGACCGGAATCGATCGGGGCGGGAGGAAAGTCGAATACCAACATGAATACGGTGTCGATCAAGGTTGCCTTGGACGATCAGGAATTATTGCGGAAGCAGGATGATTTGAGGTTCGGGGCGGAGTGTAATGCGCATATCGTCTGCGGAAGACGCGCTGTCGGTTACGTGATATTCTATGAAGTGATTGTCTATATTCAAAAGAATATCCTATTCCGATGGTTTTAGGGCAAACAGCAGGGGCGATTGCAATTTAGCCGGTACTCCGGGCAAAGAGAGTGCCGGCTCTTTTTTCGTCCGCCGTATTGGAATATAATCTACGCTATGGACTTTTTTCAGCATCAAGCAAAGGCAAAAAGCCGAACGGTCCTGTTGGTCTTTTTGTATTGTCTCGGACTCCTCGGATTGACGATTGCCATCGGATTCGTCGCCCTGATGTTCTGCGCCGCCACAGAAGCCGAACCCGATCAGGTCATCGTGTTCACGCTCTTCTGCGTCGGCGGAGTGCTTCTGTTGGTCATCGGCGGCAGTTTATTCAAAACGGCACAACTTTCCTACGGCGGAGGAATCGCCATTGCCGAAGCCCTCGGCGGTCGGAAGGTTTCCCCTTCATCGACCGACCCCGCCGACCGGCGACTTCACAACGTTGTCGAAGAAATGGCTCTCGCTGCCGGTATTCCTATACCAACGCTCTACATCATGGACGACGAACACAGCATCAACGCTTTTGCCGCCGGGTTTTCGCCGAACGCCGCCGTGATTGGAGTCAATCGGGGAACCGTCGAACTTCTCACCCGCGATGAATTGCAGGGAGTCATTGCCCACGAGTTTTCGCATATTCTCAACGGCGATATGCGGATGAACCTGCGCCTCATCGGAATCCTCTTCGGGCTGCAAATCCTCGTCATTGTTGGATACTATGCCATACGTTTGGTTCGTTATATTCCTGTTTCCTCCAACCGCAACAATAAGGAAGGCAATGGCGGTGCCGCTATCGTGCTTGCTCTTTTGATTGGCGGAATTGCCTTGATGATTATTGGTTACATCGGCACCTTTTTCAGTGCGCTCATTCAGGCGGCAATTTCCCGACAGAGGGAATTTCTTGCCGATGCGTCGGCGGTACAATTTACGCGCAATCCCGACGGCATTGCCGGTGCGCTCAAAAAAATCGGTTGTCCCAATGTCGGAAGCAATCTTTCCAGTGCCCGCGCTGCCGAAGCGAGTCATCTTTTCTTCGGCAATACCAGCGGTTTCTTTTCGCTCGGCGGACTCTTGGCAACGCATCCAGACCTTTCCCTACGTATCAAGCGAATCGATCCCCACTTTGACGGGCAGTTTCCACAGAGGGTTGAAATCGCTTCAGAGGACGTGTCCAAGAGTTTTGCCGGTAAAGCCAAGTCTGCGGAATTTCTCTCGACCACGAGTTCAAAGCAATCAATCATGGAGCGCATTGGCGAACTGAACAAGAACAATTTGGTCGTGGCTGGCGCATTGCTCCGTGCACTTCCGAAGTCTGTTGTGGATTCATTGCACAATGCTCTCACTGCTCATGCGGTCTTTTTTGCCTTGCTGCTCGATCCCGACGAAGCGATTCGGAACAAGCAATTCAGTCAAATTCAATCGGCAGGTTCTGATTTTCTGTTGAAGGAAACGTTGCGGCTTTATCCGCAGATTCACGCACTGCCGGAAGAGGAAAAAATCCCACTGGCGCAACAGGTTTCCGCCTCGCTTCGGGCAATGACGGTGCAGCAGTACAAAAAATTTGTGGAAACGGTCGATCTGCTGATCGCCGCCAACAACAAAATGGATTTGTTTGAATACACGATCAAGGCGGTGTTGCTCCGCGACTTGGACATCCACTTCGGTTTGGCAAAGCAACTCCGGGTTCGCTATACGGCATTGTCGGCGGTGCATCGCCCAATCGCTGTGGTGATTTCTTTTCTTGCTTATTCGGGTCATGACAACCGCGAAGAGACGGAGGGAGCGTTTTCGGCGGCGATGAAGGAATTGGGCTTCTCCGATGCGATTTTGCCGCCGGGCGAAACGACTTCCGTACTTTTTGACCAATCGCTTCGGATGCTTGCGGAAACGAGTCCGGCGTTGAAAAAACAGATATTTGCGGCGTTTATGACGTGCGTTTGGTTTGACGGCAAAATCGTACCGAAAGAGGCAGGCTTAATTCGTGCGATTGCGGCAATGTTGGCAATACCAATGCCGGTGCTGTCGTAGGGTTATGTGTTCGATTTCTCGATTTCCTTAATTTTGTCGCGAAGTTTGGACGCACGTTCGTAGTCCTCGTATTGAACGGCATCTTCTAAATCACGGCGGTATTTGATAAGGAGCATCCGCTCTTGATGATCGTCGGTTCGACGCGCAGGCACCTTGCCCATGTGCTCATTCGCTCCATGAACGTTCAGCAAGAACGCATCAATCTGCTTGTTGAAAAAATCGTAATCATGAGGACAACCCAAAAAACCACGATTCCTGAATTCAAAAAAACTAATGCCGCAAATCGGGCACGTTTGCTGATCCAAGTCGTGAAGTTCTTCGGCGGCTTTGTCGAGTGCCATCCGCTTGGGAAGTCCCTTTGCAAGAGCCGATGCCAAACTTCCCGCCGCTTTGCCTTGCACCGGCAATCGGTCAAGGTACTCTCTGGCATGTTCTTCGCAAAAATGACGTTCCCTCGGTTCGGGTCCTGTCAACTCCGATACGTGAAACGTCGCCTCTTTATTGCATTTTTGGCATTTCATTTTAGGTTGCGGGCTATTATACCAAATTCACTCTACCGATTCAAACGTATGCCGCCCAAGAGGATGTTTGCTGCCCGACCATTCGTATTCGTCGATGTGCAAACAATGTTCTCCGAGCAGATTACAATCTCTAAAATATCGACGCAATTCATCAAGAGCACTCGGTTTCACCATGCCGTCCGTCCGCTTCTGATGGGCAGAAATCAGTATGACAACATAACGCACTCCCTCTCGATATTGTAGCGTAAAAGAACCATTTGCGTCGGCTCTTCCATACATTCCGCCCAATTCATGGATCAGATGAATGGTGTCGTTATTGGGTGTATCTTCGGGACGCAGACCTTGACACGAGAAAAGCGGACTCGGCACTCGGTCTTTTGGCAAACAAATAATCACGGCATCGGCATCCGCTCGGCGGTCACCATTTTCATTGAGATAAAAAAGTTCTCCTGTTACCTCATTGGAATCGCTACCCTGAACGGACACAGGCTGATGGGGTCGGGACGGTGGAGTAAAGAGCACAGCGAGGAAAATACCGACTGCGATACCAATGAAAAAGGTAACGACGGACAAAGCCCGGAGGAAAACAACCATGTGTTTATGCCGCTTTTGAAGGGTAAGCAGGACAATGTCGATGTCGGGAGTGGACACCGGCGGCGGCAGCGGTGTGGCAAACGCTTCGGGCTGATGGTCGGGAACAGGTGCCACGAATTGGTCGATCCACTGGCTCCAATCGGCGGGGTCAACGTCATCGCCGAGGTCGTTCCATGCAGATTCGGGTGCAGCAGGTTCGGATATGGAAAGGTCTTCTTCGGGAGGAGACGTTGTTTCGGCTTCAGGCTTCCGATTTTTCAACATTTGGTACAACTGTTCCGCTTGCGGGGTGGACTGCGGAGGAACAACGACCGACTTGTGGCATCGGGGACAATCCACGACGCTGCCCATTTTGGTTGTGCCGATTTTCAGCATTTGTCGGCAATGCTCGCAAAAAAATCGAATCGGCATATTGAGCGGTAGAAGGGTTCAACGACATCGTGGAACAACTCCTATTATACTGTTCTGGCTAAAAAATCCCATATTCCCCCAAGTTTTGTGGGCAAATACTGGAGTCCGTTAACAAACTTGTCAACGGGCTGGAAACGCAGGCAAGGGGCACGCGGATTGCCTTCCCTTTTCCTGTGAATTGTGGTATAGTGGTTCCGAATGACTACATTTCTCACCTTCATTTTCAGGAGTTTTCGATGACTTATCAGCCCACTCGCCGTGAATTTTTACAAACCGCTGCCGCCGCCGGTGTCGGATACTGGGTTTTTGCCGGACTCACCCCCAAAGTCAGTGCCTCCCCAAACGAACGCCTTGCCTTTGCCGGGATCGGGGTCAGCGGAAAAGGCGGTAGTGACGTTGCCAACGCCGCCCGCTTTGCCGATATTGTTGCCCTCTGCGATATTGATAAAGGACGGCTCAATAATGCTCTCCAACGATACCCCAAGGCAAAAATTTATACCGATTACCGGAAACTCTTTGAAGAAATGGAAAAGAGTATTGATGCGGCAACGATCAGCACTGCCGACCACATGCACGCTGCTATGGGACTCATGGCAATGAGAATGAAAAAGCATGTTTATATCCAAAAGCCGCTTGCCCGAACAATGTACGAATGTCGTCTCATGGCAAAGGTTGCCAAGGAAACCGGCGTTTGTACACAGATGGGCAATCAAGGAAGTGCCAGCAATGGTCTCCGCCGTAACGCCGCCGAAATCAAAGCCGGTCTCTATGGCGATGTGAAGGAATTACACGTCTGGACGAACCGCCCGATTTGGCCCCAAGGACCGGAAACGATCCGCACCATGAAGGATTACGAAGAAAAAGTGCGTCGTGAAAACCCGGACGAAGCAGAGAAATTGATTGCCGACATGAAACAAAAAACGGAAAACCGGATCAAAAATGTTGATTGGGATCTCTGGCTCGGCGTTGCCAAACATCGTGAGTTTTTCCCCGGCGAGGATGCAAACATTTACCACCCGTTCGGCTGGCGCGGCTGGTGGGATTTCGGCACCGGAGCACTCGGCGACATCGCATGCCATTCGCTCAACGGATATATGAAGGCTCTCGACCTCAGCGCACCGGTGTCGGTCGTTGCCCGAACGTCGGGACACGATTTCGATGTGTTTCCGAAATCCTCCGAGATTGTCTTTGAATATCCCGACACGCCGACTCGAAAAGGATTCAAGTTCGTCTGGTACGATGGCGGGTGGTTTCCGAGTCGGGAATTTCTTAACGAACATGATCTCCAGTATCCCGAAGAAATGCCCAGCGGCGGTAACATCCTCATCGGGTCGCAAGGCAATATCAGCAGCGGCAGCGGCGACGGCGAAGAACGGCGGCGGAGTCGGCGGCGACGTGAAGAAATGTCGGGACTGGAAGTTGAATACGCTCCTCTTTATCCCGATGAAGAGGGGAACATCCCGGAAACACAGGAAAATGATCCTCGAAATATGTTTGAATTGATTACGGCAATCAAGGAAAACAATCCGGCACGCTGTTTTTCAAACTTTCCGAACCAAGCAGGTCCGCTGACCGAGGCAATGTTGCTCGGCAATCTTGCCGTATGGACGGCATCGAAGCCGAACGAGTGGGGCGAAAAGGTTCACTGGGATTCACCGAGTATGAAAATCACGAACCTCGCCAGCCTCAAAACGCCGGGCGTTGCCGATTTGATTAAACCCATCTATCCGCAGGGATATACGTTGGATTAGAGCGTGTCCTTGTTTGATCAGGACGTTTTTTTGTCATTCCTGCGAAAGCAGGAATCCAGACGTGAGGTTTTGCACTTGTTTTTCTGGATTCCCGCTTTCGCGGGAATGACGGGGGTGTCCAAACCAATTCAAAATTTGCTCTAACGGGCTCAAAAACAGCAACCAATTAACAACAGCACTCAATGAAATTAAAAGCAGTGGCATTTGACATGGACGGATTGATGTTCGATACGGAAGACACCTATTGGAAGTCGGCAACGAAACTGTTGGCACGGCGCGGTGCGGTGTACACCGATGAAATGCACGAGTTCGTCATGGGACGACCGCCGAGAGATTGTTTTGAACTGATGAAAGAAACCTTCGGATTTCCCGAAACGTGGCAGGAATTGCAAACGGAGTCCGAAAACCTCTTTCTGGAATTTCTTGACGAAGGCTTTTCAACCATGCCGGGCTTGTACGAACTTTTGGAACATTTGGAGCGGCAAAACATTGCGAAGGGAATCTGTACGAGCAGTGTTCATCGGGTTGCTTCGGAAGTCTTGCGGCGCAAGGATATTGCCCATCGGTTCGACTTTGTGCTGACCTCCGAGGACGTTGCACATAGCAAGCCTGATCCCGATATTTATTTGAAGGCGGCAGCGCGATTTGGTATTGCTCCCTCGGAAATGCTTGTGTTGGAAGACAGTATGGCAGGTATTCAGGCAGCACACAATGCCGGTGCGTTTGGTATTGCGGTGCGTGCAAAACACAATGCTCACTGTACGTTTCCCGAAGCGAAAAAAGAGGCTTCCTCCCTTGATGATCCCCAGATTTTGGAGTTGTTTTGATGATCATTTTTCATGGCAGTTTTTGTGAACTTGCAAAGCCTGAAATACGTCAGTCGCGGCATAGCAAAGACTTCGGACAAGGTTTTTACTGTACCGAATTACGTATGCAGGCAGAGCGGTGGGCAAAGCGGTTCGATTCGCCTGTTGTGAATATATTTGAATACACCGAACAATGCGAACTGAATACGTTGCGATTCAGCAAAATGACGGAAGAGTGGCTTGACTTTATCGTCGATTGCCGCACAGGGAAATTGCACCCATACGATGTTGTCATCGGAGCGATGGCAAACGACCAAGTGTGGAATTACATTGCCGACTACATTGCAGGGGTACTCACGAGGGAACAATTTTGGGTATTGGCACAATTCAAACACCCAACTCACCAGATTGCCCTTTGTAGCAGTGCCGCATTGGAAACGTTGAAATTTGTGAACAGTTATGAGGTGAAATGATGCCGGGCAGAGAAGACAAACGCGAAAACGACTTGTTTTTCGTCTGTAGTGTGATTGAATACATTGGACGAAAGACCAAAAATCGCAGAGGCGACACGGTTGAAAAACTCGGCATTCAGGAAATCGCTCGCTCGTTGGAACTTGCCGATGTGCTTCACTGCGAACCCATCGAAACGATTGGCGATGAACTGATTGAAAAATATCATCTCACGGAAGGCGGCTTCGATAACGTGGCGGCGTGTTTGTACAATGTTCCCACGCATTTTGACATTGCAAAAGTCTATAAGCGGCTGATTGCCGCTGTGAGTGAGGCAAAGGGAATATCCCTTGTCGATGCCCTCAAAGAGATTTACACCTCGTGGATCAGCAAAAAGATAGACGATTACAACAGCAGTATGTATTTTGAAAGTCCGCAGTATCTCTTTGAAAGTTACAAGGCGGGAAAACCGATCGAGGAGTAGGCTTTCCTCATTTTGCGTAGGTCTCGTTACTTCTTTTTGGCAGCCGGGGCTTTGGCGGTGGTAGCAGCAGCATCGGCTCCTTCTTCCCCTTTCGCTTTCTTCTTTTTCTTGACGACAACGCGGTAGACGCGAACCTTCGGCAAGCCACACGGACCATCATCTTCTGTCCAACGGTCTTGTTGCGACAATTTTTCGATACGTTCTGCCCGGGTCAAGACGTTTCTTGCCCGAACAATTCCTTTGCGTGTCCGCAAACTTTTGTCAACCGTCATGATTAGATATTCCTTCCGAAATTCGTTGCCGCCAGGCACAGAAACACCATTTTACACCATTTTTCACCTTTGTTAATCGGGGGTGAATCGACGATCCGCAGCCGACCGCGTAAGGTAATTCACCGACTCTGGTACTTGAATGCTCCCTGGTCGGAGGCTATAATGTTTCGTAAACGAGGTCAATGGATTGGAAAAAAACGACGAAGTATTGGTCCCATGTTCGGTTTTCTAAAAAAATTGCTCCCGCCGGTAAATGAAGAATTTTTTTCGTTTTTTGAAGGTGCGGCAAGCAACTGTCGGGAGACGGCACTCCTCTTTCATCGTATCAGCGAAGAGGGCTTAAACGACGCTACTATGGAGGAAGCCCGGATTCTCAAACAGCAAAGCAATTCTATTGCAAAATCCACGCTCCGTAAGTTAAACAGTACGTTTATCACGCCCATTGATCGGGAAGACATTCAGGCATTGGCAAATTTGCTCAACAAAATTACGAAGAGAATTGTCCGAGCATGTTCCAATCTTCATATTTATCAAGTCGATAGCACAACGCCGAATATCAAATTACAGGTTGCCACTTTGAAGGAGGCAGTGGACGAGTTGGTTCCTATCATCCGGCTCATCCGAAACACTTCGCAGGTTGACGAAGCGACGACGCTCAACAACCGGATGAAGGAAATCGAATCCAAGGGAGACGAAATTCTGAATCAAACGATGGCGCAACTTTTTTCGTTGACCCTAATACCGCTCGACGTGATGAAATACCGCGAAATTCATAAGGACATCGAAAGTGCTCTTAACTGTTGTTACGACGTTTCCGACGAAGTGCTGAGCGTCGTGCTGAAACATAGTTAGAGGCTATTTGGAGATAAAATTTCACCGGGTGGTTCAGGGCGATTGCTCGCCCAGAAGGAGTCGTTGTGATTGTTGCGTGATTATGCTTCCGTCGAAAAGGAAAATTTGTGATAGAAAACTTACTGGCGGTAGCCTCATTTCCGCGTGGCGGGAATCCAGACGAAAGATTTTGACCCCGTTTCTCTAGATTCCCGCCTGGAACCTGCCCTCGACCTGATCGAGGGCGGGAGTGACGGAAAAAAACGACTTTGCAGTTCTACTACCTCTTGCACAACGGCACAGGTGTTTGAGGTATAATATGGACTCCATTGTTTTGTCCCAGCCTTTCGGTTTTCGCATGCGTACTTTTTTCACCATCGGTCTGCTACTTGTTCTCTTGTTCCTCGGAAATCTCACTGTTGTCAAGGCACAAGAGTCTGCCGCAACAAACGAATTTCACGACCTTGAAGAGATCATCCTTGTTTTCAAGACGCATTTCGACATCGGCTTTACACGATTGGCTTCGGAAGTCGTCGAGCGGTACAAGACCGTTTTCGTTGATCGGGCACTTGATGTCGTCGATGCTTCCGCCGGAAGAGCCGAACAACGCCAATTCATTTGGACGATCCCCGGCTGGCCGCTCAAGGAAATGATGACCGACCAACCACCGGAACGCTCCGAACGATTGGAAAAAGCACTTCGAGCAGGACGGTTCGTTGTTCATGCCTTGCCGTTTACCGTTCATGCGGAAACTCTGGTGGAAGAAGACTTGGTTCGCGGAATGAGATTTTCAAACACTATCAACCGCTTTCTCGGAAAGGAGTTGCCTGCCGATGCCAAGATGACCGACGTTCCCTGCCACGGTTGGTTCATTCCAACACTGCTTGCCCATAGCGGCGTTACATTTATGCACGAAGGCACCAACGGTGCCAGCAAAGACCCCGAAGTTCCCATCCTCTTTTTTCGGGAAGGTCCTGACGGCAGCCGGGTTTTGACGATGCACGTTCACCGATACGGCACCGGCATTGATCCGCCTGCCGGTTGGTCTCACAAAACGTGGCTGGGACTCATTCACACTGGCGACAATCAAGGACCGCCGCAGCCGAACGCCGTCGATACTCTGTTCAGGCAATGTCGGGAAAAATATCCCGGTGTGAAAGTCCGCATTGGTACTCTCGCCGAGTTCGGCAATGCTATTCTCGAAAAGGAAGACCTGGCGAAAATCCCTGTTGTCCGGGAGGATATGCCGGACTCTTGGGTGTTTGGTCCGATGTGCAATCCTGCCGGGCAGCGGGTTGCCCGGCGAGTTCACGAGGACCTTTCCTACACGGAAATTTTTGAAACGCTTCGAGCAATCGCCGCAAAAAAAAGCATTCCGACCGATGTTGCAACGAAAATTGCCGATGCCAGAGAGCAATCGCTCCTGTATGGCGAACATACTTGGGGACGTGCTCTCACGTTGATTTGCAACTATGGTAATGACGAAATTCTTCCCTGGACAGCCGATTTGGAGAAAATGTTTGAGTCGCTCTCAACATCAACAGACGAAAAAGAGATTGATAAGTGGCGACGATACAAGGAAGCCATGCAATCGTGGGATGAAAAATCGGATTACATTTACAAGGCAGACAGACTCTTGCAAGATGTCAAAGGAGACTCTTCCGGTGGCGAGAAAATGTACCGCTTCAATCCGCTTCCGTGGGAACTCACGGACTATGCAGGCACGGCAATTCCGCCGGGCGGAATCGCTCCTCTTCATTCAATCGCTAACAAACCTGCGACTGTGTCGTCGGACGGTGCAAACATTATTTGCTCTTCGTCGTGGTTCCGTGTTGAAATTGACGGAACGACGGGCACCATCACATCAATTTTCGACAAAAAGCGTAACCGTGAATTGGTTGATCCGGCAAAAGCGGAGACGTTGGGGTTGCTTTATCAGCGGGCGGATGCCGAAAAGTGCGACAAATTTTTGCAGGATGGCAGCAAAGCCTTTCCGCGATGGGCTATCGCTCAACACGGAAAAGAAGGATTGCCGAAGGATGTACCCGAACTTTGGGCTACCCCCAAAAAAGCGGAAATCATTGCATCAACGGAGAACGAAACGATGAAAATGGTTACGATTCGTTACCGTCCAGAGCCGGAACTCCCTTTCAAGACGATGGAATTGAACATCACACTCTACGAAACACGTCCTGAAATTCGTTTTGCTCTTAAAGCGACCGGCAAGAAGCCAGACCTTTGGCCCGAGGCGGGATACTTTTGCTTTCCGTTGAACATTGCGAATCCGCAATTCCGGCTGGGCAGGCTCGGCGGTATTGCCGATCCGGCAAAGGACTTTGCCCGGTCTTCGGGACTGCATTTCCAGTGGCTCCGCACGGGCGTTGCCGTTTTCGGTGAGGATGGATATGGTGTTGGCATCTGTCCGCTCGAAACACCGCTTGTTTCGCTAGACCGACCGGGCGGCTGGTTGTTTTCGTCCGAATTTATTCCGAAAAAGGGAAATGTGTATTTTAATTTGTTCAATAACCAGTGGACAACGAATTTCCGTTTTTGGAATTCGGAAGATGTTCTAACATCTTTCGTTCTCTGGACGTTCGACGAGTACGACAGCGAATCGTCTCTCATCACGCCGTCGCTGGAAACGCTTGCTTTGAATTATTCGATGCAGCCAAGCAGGGAAAACCTGCCGGATCAAGGGATGCGAGGCATTACCGTGAATCGCAAGGGGATTTACATGACGTCCTTCGGCAAGGATGTGGATACCGGCGACTTGATGCTCCGTTTCTGGGAAATGGCTGGCAAAGGAAAGGATGCTCCCGATGTGGAGATCACGTTGCCCTTTGGAATGGAGGCGGAAAATGCGATTCCTTGCGACCTGCGCGGCAGACCGATTGCTCCGCCGATTCGTGTTCGGGAGGGAAAGTTTTCCGTTCCGGTGAAACCCTATTCTCCGGTCAATTTGCGTATTGAGGGACACCGGCTGTGATTGACGGTGTTTCTAACGAAATCATTTACACTTGATTTGGGCGAGATAGGGGCGGTCGGGGTGAACATCAAGTTGTTGCAAGAGCGGATCAATGACCACATCCATTCCTTCCAGCGGAATGGCACCGAGCAGAACTTCGTCCGCTTGGGGAAGGACAAGAGCCCGACAGGTGGTGCTCCGATTTTTGAAACGGATGTCGATGGGACCAACGAGGTCGCATTTACGGAGGGAACCATCTGCCAATACAACTTCGGTTTGCTCTTGAACCTCCAGATCAAGTTGATCGGCAATCGCATCGTTGATCGTCAGCATGTACGCACCTGTGTCAACGAGGGCTTTGACGGAGATTTTTTTCACGTCTCCCTCGGCAATATGCCCTCTCTTGGCGTGTGTAACATCAACGGTATTCAGTAATGTTATATCAGCGTAAGTCAGTCCCATGATTCTGCTCCTCTCAAAACTACACCGTTCATTATATCACAGAGTCCGTCGTGTAAGCAAGGAACAAGAGCCGGAATGAAACGAAGTGGAATGGAGGATTAATTCGATGGCACGAATTCGGGACGAAATTTCCATCTGGATAATTTCGCTACAAAGTCGTTCAAGCGAGTGAGATTGCGACATGTTACTCTCCGTTGAATAAGATATTGCCGGATTCTACAAAGAAATTGCGGACAAGTCAACCAACGCTCTGACCGAAACATCGGCTAAAACTCAATCGCACCGGGTATGCACGCCGCACGTTTCTCGGCGTGCCAGTGCGGCTTCCAGTATCAATCGGGAAACCGTGAGCATATTTTGCAGTTCCCAGCCCTCGGCTGTTTGGAACTGTCTCGAGAGTACGTAATGTGACCAACGCTTTGTGTCCTCCAACGCACTCTGCAACCCCTCTTCGCTACGAATCACCCCCGCTTGCCGCCAG
>Ga0082212_10003319_pt1 | contig 22934 bp, 26 predicted proteins | sample TergutNt197P3_FD_71548 | JGI IMG/M metagenome (GOLD analysis project Ga0082212, IMG submission 71548) | Neocapritermes taracua P3 segment gut microbial communities from Petit-Saut dam, French Guiana - Nt197 P3 | ecosystem: Host-associated > Arthropoda: Insects > Digestive system > Gut ...
GTCCGGATCATGCCCTGCGGCACATGGACGGCAAAGGACGAAGCGCTTCCCGCGTCCGCGTATTCGCTCATGTCCATGGTGGTGTTCGGGCCAAGGCTCACCGAACTGTCGTCGTCAAACAGAATCCGCACCCGGCCCCCCGCGTCTGTCTGGATGGTGTCGGAAACCCGGATGCCGGAGCGCAGGGCAAGCGGCTCTGTTTTTCCGTCCCGCAGGATGGATGCGCCGGGGGTATAGGACATGACCATGCCTATGTCGTCCGTTGCGGCAAAAGCCGGGGCGCTTGCAAAAGAAAGCCAGACAAAGGCCAGGGCAAAGAACAGGGCTTTGGCGCAGCGTTCGCTAACGGGCACAGGCGCGGAAAGTTGCGAAGCAACTCCGAGCGCCTGCCTGCTCAAGAGGGGGTGGTTCATGGCGCGAAATCCTTTCCATAGATGTTGTGGCTATGGGAAATATTCAGTGACGTTGTGGGTGCAACGTAAAAAAATTGTATAAAATGTCAAGTTTTAATTGGCATTTAATATCATTCAGAGCCGTCGCCAAGCCGTATATGGTTTATACCAGGAACAGGAGTATAAACTGTGGCTTTCAGGAAAACTCAGGATATCGCCGCTCTGGTTGGCGGCAATATCAGCGCAAGAAGAAAATTGTTGCGGTACACCCAGGCGGAATTGGCGGAAAAGCTCAATATGGGGCCGGATTCTCTGAGCAGGATTGAAAAAGGCGTAGTCGCCCCACGCTTTCAGCGAATGGCGGAAATAGCCGCAGCCCTGGATTGTTCTATCGCCGATTTGTTCGGGACGGACAAAAGCCCGCTCAGCGTGAATCTGGAGATCGTGGCCGATATGCTTCGGCCTTTACCGCCCGATATTCAGGAGGATCTGCTGTATCTTATGATTGTTGCCGTCAAGACAATGAAAAAAAGGCTACAGGAATAAGCGGGAGCGCCTCATTTCAGGCGAGATGTGAAAAAAGCGGAACCACGGCGCTCTTGACTTGGAGGCTGGCCGTGCTAGTGTCTGATATGAACAGTAAACAGCGAAAGACGCTGGAAGCGATTTTTTCCGAAACCGTTCCCCAAAATTTGCTTTGGGACGATATAGAATCCTTACTCAAGGCTGTAGGCTGTCAGGTGAAAAATCGCGGCGGGTCAAGAGTCGGCTTCGGTAAAGACAACGAAATGTTGTACGCGCACCGACCCCACCCGCAGAAAGAGGCAAAGGCTTTCACTGTCAACAAAGTCAGAGCCTTTCTTGAAGACCTTGGAGTGACGCCATGAACAATACGATGCAATACAAGGGCTATACCGCCTTGATTGAATACAGCGCTGAAGATGAGTGTTTTGTAGGGCAGGTTGTCGGTACAAGGCATAGGATCATATTTGACGGCACATCCGTTGAGGAGGTCCGCGCAAATTTCATGGATATGATTGACGATTATCCTGCTATGTGCGCTGACTTGGAGCAAAAACCGAATGAGCCTGCCTCGGAGATCATGGTTCCCGTCTCCCCGGCGCTTTACGCCAAGGCATCCCGTAAGGCTGAATATGACGGCGTTCCTGTGCGGACGGTCATGGAAACCGCTTTGCAGAAGTTTGTCGCTCACAACGCCTGATCTTCTTGAGCGCGAAGCCGCATAGGGCTTCTGAAACACCAATACCCCCCAAACGATATGGCCGGATCGCTCCGGCCATAGTGTTTGGGGGGTGGGTTATGCGTGCGCTGCTGGGGCGCAAGGCGTCCGCGAGTTTGTGTTGTGGATTAAGGTACCCACGTGCTGTTGTTGGTGAATGTCAGGTAAAAGTCCATCACCGGGCCTTTATCCTGGGCGTCGGTCATCAGCCTGAGGGGCAGGCTGGCGTCGTTGCTGAAAACGGCGGCCTTGCTGGCGTTCAGGAAGACAGTCAGGCCCGATCTCTTGTCATAACAATCAGTGGTTTTGGTTTCATCACAGACATCTTCTTCAAACGCGTCATCCGATTCAAAGCCTGCGATTTCACGGCGGCGCAATTCTCTGTTGCCCTGGATTTGGCGAAAAAGACCAGGGATGGGGACAAAGAGGCACAGGAAAAGATCATTACACTGATGACCAACGCGCTTGTAGACGAACCCATGTTGTAAGGAAAACACCCCTCCTTTTTGCCCTCTTGCTTTTTTCTTGAGCAAGGAATACAAGGAAAGCAAGGAAAACAAGGAGGAGTTATGAGCTTGGAAATAACGAAAATGACGGCCAAAGGCCAGATAACCCTGCCTGTCGCCATCCGCAAAAGCCTGGGACTGAAAACCGGCGACAAGGTGGGGTTTGTCATGGACAGCGGTGGCATACGGGTCGTCAATGTTTCCGCCATGACCTTTGAGGGGCAGGCGGCGCATCCAGGCGGCAAGGCTGAACATGAAACGAAGGAAACCCCGGTATGATCCGCGTCTTTTGTCCTTCACCTTCGAGGTGATGGCGGATCATATTGAACGGATACGCGAGGAAAATGCTTCAGATACGCCGCAAGAGGCTGCGCAAAGTCCTGTTGACGGGACATTGCCGCCGGTCGCTGCGGAAGCCGCTCCACAGGAGAGTCCATACAACCCGGAGCAACTGCTTGCGGAACTGAAAGACAAAAGGGATCAGACGGAGCGTGATGCCCTTCGCCAAGGCAGAGTGCCGGTTTTGGACGCCCGGCTGGAAGAGAAGATTGTCAAACTGGAACGGCAAATTGAGGTTGACCGGGAAGAAGAGGCCAAGCCGACCGCCGAAGCGCCTGGGGGAAATGAACCCGGCCCGAATGCCGAGGAACAAAATGCGGAACGTCAGAAACCTGAAGAACCCAAGCCGAATGTGCTGCGCTTCGTCAAGGAGGGCGAACCGGACACAACGTACAGATACCATACCAACGCGGGCGAGGGCGGGCATAGGCTGGTTCGCACCCTGCTGAACCCGCATGTGGGTTCCCTGACCAATGTATTTTACGATGATGGCAAATGGTACGGAGCGGAAGCTCCAAGATGGGTCAAGCCTGTTGTCTACAAAACCGTTGATTGGGCGCTTTCCGTCGCCAAAATGGATGCGCGGGGACGCGGCCTGACCCCTGAAGGCAGTGAAAAGCCCGCTTCGGCACCTTCCGAGGCGCAGCAAACAAATGTTTCAGAAACCACAAGTGAGGTGTTCCATGATAGAAGGACGGACAGCCCCGCTGGAAATCGCCCGGCGCATACTCCAGCCCGAAACGATACGCCAGATCAAGTCGGACGGGTTTCCCAACTCAGCCTATTTGATACTCGACCGTTGGGCGCTGAACAGCCCGGACATTCTGCTGGCCCTGGAAGAACGAGGGGAAATCTTCCTCACGACCCGGCTGGAACAGCAAATGACCCTGGAAGCGAGGACGCTGGACTCCGACACGGCCTTCGAGATGAGGCAGCGTGGAATGAGCCAGTGGGAGATTTTGGAACAGCTAGGAGTCGATACCGAGTTGAGAACTACCGAATAAGCGAGGACGACGGCTTAGGCTCAGGCGGAGCCAAGACAAAGTACGCCGACAATATCGCGGCCATCAGGCTGCTCAAGGATTTGCAGGAACAACGGGCGCTGGAGGCAAGCCCGGAAGAGAAAAAGACCCTCGTTCGCTATGTCGGATGGGGAGGATTGCCGCAAGCCTTTGACGCACAAAATGACAAGTGGGAGAAGGAATACCGGGAACTCCAGGAACTCCTCTCCCCGGACGACTACGCCAAGGCCCGGCGCTCCACACAGGACGCGCATTACACGTCAGAAGCCGTTATCCGGGCCATGTACCAGGGGCTTGCCCGTTTGGGCCTGAAAGACGGCAAGCCCCGCATTATCGAGCCTTCAGTCGGGATAGGCCACTTCATCGGCCTCTGTCCGGAAGCATTGAAGCCCCATTTTGTGGCCGTCGAACTTGACCCCACCAGTTCTTCAATCGCGCAGTACCTCTACCCAAAAGCCAAGCATATCAACAACGGCTTTCAAAACTCCGGTCTTGCTCAGGCGCGTTTTGACGCGGCCATCGGCAACCCGCCCTTTGGCTCTCAATCGCTCTACGATCCCGATTTCACTGACCTGCGCGGTTTTTCCATCCACAACTACTTTCTGGCCAAGTCCATCCGCCTGCTGCGGGAAGGTGGGGTTGCCGCTTTTGTGGTGTCCCGCTTTTTCATGGATGCGGCAGATCCCACGGTACGGGAACACATCGCGCAACACGCCGATTTCCTGGGCGCAGTGCGCCTCCCTGACACCGCTTTCAAACAGAACGCCCTGACGGAAGTTACCACGGACATTGTGTTCTTCCAGAAGAACAGCGGAACGAACCGCCTGGGGCCGGACTGGACGCAGGTTGCCGAAGTTGAGGCATACGACCTCAAGGAAGGCGGCACAAAGCCCGCTGTCGTCAACCAATACTTTGTCGAGCATCCTGATCAAATTATCGGGAAAATCGTCTTCCCGGCCTCTGGGGGTATGTATGCGGGCGTTATTACCTGCCAGGCCGACCCCGCCCTGGATTTGCGGCAGGAAATTGAAAAGCGCCTCTCCGCGCTGCCGTCGGATGTGTATGTCCCGAAAAGCGAAGCGGCGGACAAAGCCTTTGAGGAGAGGCGCAACGAGGAATTTATCGCTTCAGCCGCGTTCAAGGCTCTGAAGATGGGCGCGTACTGCGTGGAGCCGCAAAGCCGGAAAATCGTTTACAAGACAACGGGCGAATACGGTGGCGAGAGTTACGAGTATCTGCCGGTGAAAAACGACACGGCCCGGAGCCGCATCGTTTCCATGATCCAGGTGCGCGATACCCTGCGCGAACTCCTCAACGCCGAAAAGACCGATGCTGAGGAAGATCACATTGAAAAACTGCGCCGCCAGCTCAACTCCCATTACGATACCCATGTCCGGCGCTTCGGGCATCTCAATTCCCAACTCAACCGTTCTCTCATGCGGGAAGACCCGGAAAATTCCCTGCTGGAATCCCTGGAAATGGGCTACGACCGGGGGCTTTCCAGGGAAGCGGCCAAGCGCCAGGGGAGATTGGAGCGCAAAGCCTCCGCGACCAAGGCCGCAATTTTTCAAAAACGCGTCTTGCGGCCAACGCAGATAGCGGACAGGGCGGAAACGGCCAAGGATGCACTGATTATCTCCTTGCGGGAAAAGGGCCGGGTGGATTTCGCCCGCATGGATCAGCTTCTTCGGCGTCCGGCAGACTCCATCAGGAAGGAACTCTCGGCTGAGGGTTTGATTTTTCAGAATCCCACGAGCAAAGATTGGGAGATCCGCGACAAATACCTGACCGGCAACGTGAAGGAGAAACTGCGCGTGGCGCAGGAAGCGGCCAGGGAGGACGCTGGCTTTCAGGCCAATGTGGACGCGCTGACCGCAGTTCTGCCGCCAGACATTGAAGCCGTGGACATTGGGATCAGGTTTGGCTCGTCCTGGGTTCCGGGCGAGGTCATTACCGATTTCATCGAGCATCTTCACGGCGGCAATGGGCGCCAGACAGTGAACTACATCCCCGTACTCGGAAAATGGGAAGCCAGGGTCGCCATTTGGGATCGTTCACTGAGTGCGGACGTTTGGGGCATACCGGAATATCCGGCAGAGGACATTATCGTATCCCTGCTGACCAACAGGCCCATCAAGGTGGAAAAGGACATGGGCCGGGATGCGAACGGCAATACGGTCAAGGTGGTGGATCAGGAATTGACCGCCGCCGCCATGTCAAAGGCCGATGCAATCCGGCAGGCGTTTCTGGATTGGGTCTGGCTGGACGATACCCGCAGGGAAAGCCTGACCCGGCTGTATAATGATCGCTTCAACACGCATTTGCCGCCAAGTTATGACGGCTCCCATATCACCCTGGTCAACGCTTCCAGCGAGGTCGCCCTGCGGCCGCACCAGAAAGACGCGGTTTGGCGCAGCATCCAGGAAGGCACGGCGCTGTACGATCATGTGGTGGGCGCGGGCAAAACCCTGGCCTGTGTCGCAACGATTATGGAATCGAAGCGCATGGGCTTTCTGCAAAAGCCGATGGTGGTTGTGCCGAATCATCTGCTCTACCAGTGGCGGGATGAATTTTTTCGGTTGTATCCTGACGCGAACATTCTGGTCGCGGAAAAAACGGATTTCACCAAGCAGAACCGGGAGCGATTCTTCTCCCGGGTGGCCACTGGAGATTGGGACGCTGTGATTGTCGCCCATTCCAGTTTCAAAAAAATCGACATGCCCCATGATGTGCAGCAGGAGATACTACAAGAGCAAATCGACATGGTGGTGAGCGCCATCGCGCAGAGCAAGGCGGATCAGGGCAGCCGGGCGACCGTCAAGCAGTTGGAAAAACAGAGGGAGAAAATGGAAGCCCGTTTTCAGGCACTCCTGGCCGGAACCGGGCCGAAGGATCGCTCCGTGGACTTTGGCGATCTCGGCGTGGACGGCATGTTTGTGGACGAGAGCCATGAGTTCAAGAATCTGGCCTATGCCACCACCATGAACGTATCCGGCCTCGGCAACATCACCGGCTCGGCCAAGGCGCTCGATATGTTCATCAAGGCCCGCTATCTCCAGAAAAAATACGATGGCCGGGGCGTTCATTTCATGACCGGAACGCCGATTTCCAACACGATTGCCGAAGTCTACACGCTCCAGCGGTATTTGCAGTACGAGGAATTGCAGGCCAAAGGCGTGGAGCATTTTGACGCCTGGGCCAGCACCTTCGGGCAGGTCACGGCAGGGTGGGAACTTGACGCCACCGGGGTCAACTACAAGCTGAAAAGCCGCTTTGCCTCTTTCCAGAACGTGCCTGAGCTGCTCTCCATGTACCGAAGTTTCGCGGACGTGGTGACGAAAAACGACCTGGACGAGCAATCAAGGCTTGCCGGACAGCGCCCGCTCACGCCTCCGGTATCAGGCGGCAAGCCCTATAATCATGTGGTGGATCGCTCGGAAAGTCAGGCTTCGTACATGGAGAGCATCATCAGGCGCATGGAGCACCTGCCCAGCGATCCGAGCATTGATAACCCGCTCAAAATCACCAATGACGCCAGAAAAGCAGGGCTGGACTTTCGCCTCATAGACCCGGAGGGCGGGGACTATCCCGGCTCCAAGGCCAATGCCGCTATTGACCGCATGTATGATATTTGGCGGGACACTGCCGCTGACCGGGGAACGCAGCTTGTTTTTTGCGATCTCTCCACCCCAAAGGGCGGGTTCAAACCGGATGACAAGCCGGTGTCCCTTGAGCCGGAGGTGATGTTTGAAGCGGACAGCCTGTATGTGGACGAGGGCGCCGATGAGCCGGACTTTGCCGATGCCGTGGAAGAAGGCGATGATGATGGCGAGGATACCACGACAGCGCGTTTCATGGACGATTGCGTGTCCATCACCTCCCGGTTTTCCGTGTACGACGATATGAAGCGCAAACTGATAGACAAGGGCATACCGGCTGACGAGATCGCCTTTATCCATGATGCCAACACTGACCTGCGGAAAGCCAAGCTCTTTTCCGACATGCAGGCCGGGCGCGTCCGGATTCTCATGGGTTCCACTTCCAAGATGGGCGCTGGCATGAATGTCCAGAAACGCCTTGTGGCCGCGCACCATCTGGACGCTCCCTGGCGACCGAGTGATCTTGAGCAACGCAACGGGCGCATCATCCGCCAGGGCAATTCCTTCTATGAGCGCGACCCTGACAATTTCAAGGTGGGCGTTTTTTATTACGCGACAAAGAGGACGTATGATGCGCGGATGTGGCAGAGTATTAAGGTATCATGGAATCTTACGAAGCTCATAATATACTTGATTTGCAATACTTCATATACAAATAGCACTCCAAAAACCCTCATGAGAGTGCCTTGCATCTTATCATTAAGCGGGTATGATTGCAGGTATCGTAACCGGATTGAAGAAGATTGCGGGTATTATTTCCGCTATGCACCGGAATCCCGCGCCATTCTTCACTCCGATAAACAATACCCAGGAGTGCCCGTATGCTGAACGATACCTTCATCCGCAGTCTGAAACCCACTGACAAGCCCAAGAAATACGCAGACGGCGGCGGCCTGTTCCTCTATGTGCCGCTCACCGGCAGCAAACTATGGAGAATGGCGTACCGCTACGACAAGAAAAATAAACTCCTCAGTTTCGGAGAATACCCGGCTGTATCCCTGAAAATGGCGCGGGACAGGCGCGAAGCGGCCAAAAGGCTCTTGGCCGAAGGCATTGACCCAAGCCAGCACAAAAAGGCGGTACAGGCCTCGAAAATCGCGGAGGAAGCCAATGCTTTCGAGCATATCGCCCGCGAATGGCATGATACCCTCACTTTGGGCAATTCTCTGGCCGACAGGCGGCGCAAGCTCTATACCCTGGAAAAATACCTGTTCCCCGCTTTGGGAAAAATATCCATATCCAAAATCGAAGCCTCTGATTTGCTGGCCGTCGCCAAGCCGCTGGAAATGGAGTCGGTGGAACTGGCCCACAGGGTTTTGCAATATTGCGGCATGGTTTTCAGGTATGCCATCGCCACCGGCAAGGCCAAGCACAATATCGTGGCGGATCTGCGCGGCGCCATCCGTCCCAAAAGGCCGGTTCACAGAGCCTCCATTACCGATAGCAGGGCTTTTGGCGCATTGCTCCTCGAACTGGACGCATACGAGGGACAGTACCATGTGCGTTGCGCCTTGCAGCTTATGCCCTTGTTCTTTGTGCGGGCCTCTGAACTGCGCTATGCCGAATGGTCGGAATTTGACTTTGACGAAAGACTCTGGCGCATCCCCGCCGAGCGCATGAAAATGCGCCTGCCTCATATTGTCCCGCTGGCAAAACAGGCCATCCAGATTTTGACCGGACTGCGTGAGTTCACCGGCAGGGGGAGATTGGTTTTCCCTTCCGTCAGGACAAGCGGCAAGCCCATTGCTCCCGCCACCATGCTCCATGCTCTGCGCTGTATGGGCTACAGAAAGCAACAGCTATGCGTCCACGGCTTCCGCTCCACAGCTTCAACCCTGCTTAATGAACTTGGCTATAACCGGGATTGGATTGAGCGCCAGCTAGCCCACATTGAAAAGGACACCGTGCGGGCTGCATATAACTACGCACAGTATCTGCCTCAACGCCGTAAGATGATGGATGAATGGGCCGAGTACCTTGACGCTTTGCGCGATAAGGCGCGTGAGGAGAAGGCCAATGCATAAATCCAATCAAATTCTAATGAAACCAATAAATTTCAAAAACATGTCAAGCAATTTTTTGTATGGCATCCGGCATTCTATGGGATTTATTGAGATTTACCCAGTTGTACCGCTGGCGCTGAAAAGCACGGTCAAGAAAAAACCTGTGATACGCTTTACGAAAATAACACCACAAGGAGAACAGACATGGCATCACACATCACCGAAGATTCATTGTTACGCTTGCCGGAGGTTCTTGCAGTCATTCCCGTCAGCCGTAGCGCTTGGTGGGCGGGTTGCAGAAGTGGACGTTTCCCCAAGCCTGTCAAAATCAGCGCGAGGACTTCCGCATGGAAGGGGGCCGATATTATCGCGCTCAGGGAAAAGATATTCCGGGGAGAAGTCCCGAAATGATCCAATCCGCGATGCGCCCGAAGCGGCGGCACAATCAAGGCCGTGCGTTTCGGGCGGCATTGTGGTATTTGGCCTATTCAAAGACAGTAAAGCAAAAAACACTCCGGCTCACCAAGGGAAATTTCCCCCTGCGCCTCTGTCTTCATCCGCTTCTGCCTCCGCTGCTCATGCGGTCAAGGGCTGCTTTGCTCTCCGTTCCGCTGCGCTTCACTTCGCCCTTGACCTCCTTGCGCGGCTCCGGCCTTCGCTCCTTACGACGGCGGCTCCGAGGGAAATTTTGCCCCAGGCCGTAAGTTAAAACGGCAAAAACACCTCCTCGCATTTTTCGCCTTGCCCTTCTTTGCTTTCCCCGTTCATGCCTCGCATTTTCCCAAGGTCGGGCTGATGCTTTCCCGGTCGGCATCAAGGCTTTTCCCCTGCCCCGTCAAATGCTTTTCCACAGAAACGCTTTTGCTTTCCTTCTTTTTTGCCGGTTCTTTCCCTGGCTGGCCCAAGACTGCCTCCATGCGCGAGAGCGGCACACTGACCCCTTGTTCCGTCAGCAGCGCCTGAATTTCTTTCAGGCTATGTCCCTGTTTCACCGCTTTCCGCAGATCCGCTTTCAGAAACTCCACGACTTCGGCCCTGGACTTTTCCCTTTCCTTGACCGGAAGTTGCCGCAGTATTTCCCGCACGGCCAGAATTTTTTCCATTGAATATCTTTCCGTCTTTGCCATTTTTTGGATCTCCTTCTGAATTATTTCTTAATTCTGATAGTGCGGACAGTATATTCCATGCTGGAGAAAAATGGCAATGATGTGATATTGTACTTTGATGCATCTATTAAGAGCATAATGAATATTATTGACTGTATCTGGATGTAATGCTTTTTTCATAATTCCTTATTGAAAATCATTAACTCGCAACAACGGTTAGTCTTATGAAGTATAATACAGTCCTTTTGCTTTTTTTGTTGGCAAAATTCTTTCCAGTATGCCAATACTATTTTTAAGTGTCGTTCGATTTGCGATGGGAGTTCTTCTTTACAGGTTGGTATCTGGCTGACGCCAGATACACCAACCTGCCAAAGGCTTCGCCTCTGGACTCCAAGCGTTCGGCGCTTCGCTTCTCACGCTTAAAGACAGGAAGGGCAAAAGACATGAAAACAAAAAACAGCACACGCGCTATCCGCTTCCATCGGCGGCGAACGCTTCGCCTCAGTGCTGATGAGGATGCGCGTCTTGTGGATCAGGCCGACGTGGCCGGCCTCTCCGTATCCGAATACATGCGCCGTCTTTTCTTCGGTGGCAGGCCCATTGTCGCCAGAACAGACGGGCAGATGATCCGGGAGCTTCGGCGCATGGGCGGTTTGCTCAAACATTTGGGAGAAAGATCAGACCATGCGGCAGAAATGCGGGAAGTTCTGCAAAGCATTCGACAGGCTATAGACAGGCTGGCGGAACGGACATGATCCTGAAAAAACTGAAACGGCGCTCGTTCAAAAAACCGAAAGCAACCATGATCGGCGAGCTTGTGGAGTACATTACCCAGGCGGTTGACGAGAGGGGTAATGAAAAACTGGCCTATTACGGCGCGAAAAATTTTGTCACGGAAACAGTAAAGAGCCAGAAAGCCGAGCTGATCGCCCTGGCTTCCGAGTCCATCCGCAGCCCCATGCCGGTCAGTCATTGGAGCATGAGCTGGCAGGAAAACGAATTGCCGAGCCATGAACAGATAGGCGAGGCAGTGGATGTTTTTCTGCAAAGAATGGGACTGGAGGGACATCAGGTCATCTATGCTTTGCACAAAAATACCGCCCACCATCATGTGCATATTGTCGTGAACCGGACGCATCCCGACACCCTGAAGGTCATTCAGCCACACCGGGGTTTTGATATTGAGGAATCACATAAAATAGTCGCGTGGCTGGTTCATAGCCAGGGCTGGGCAGCCGAGGCAAACGCCCGCTATCGCGTCAATGAGGCTGGCGAGATAGTCCGCAACGCGGGAAAAGCGACAGCGCGGCCCTCATCGGAAGCAATGGACTTTGAAAGCGCCACCGGCGAAAAGTCCGCCCAACGCATCGCCCAGGAAAGAGGACACGGCATCATCAAAAACGCAAAGTCATGGTCGGAACTCCATAAAGGCTTGCAAAAGGCCGGTCTGCGTTTTGAAAAGAAAGGCTCCGGCGCTGTGGTCTTTGTCGGCGATATTGCCGTCAAATCTTCCAGCATTGATCGCAATTTTGGTTTGAGTAAGCTCTGCAAACGGCTTGGCGACTTTGAGCCGGGGAACTATGCGCCGGAGATGGCAGCGCCGGAACCGGAGCCGGTCAGCGCCGTAGCGCGGGAAGATTGGCTGGAATACCGGAAACTCCGCGAAACGGAGCGTGAGGCGCAACGGGAGCGGAGAAAGCGGGAATTTGTCGTCATTGCCGGGGCCAGGGCCGAGCAGCGCAAGCACAGGCAGAGTGTTATGGCCGCACTGTCCCGCTATGGGCTTTCCATGCTGAATATAGCCCGGCACTTTCTGAAAACCCAACAGAGGGAAGAATTGCAGCGCCAGCGGGAGGATCTGCCCAAAGCTCCAAAGCCCTTGCCGCGCTTTTTGAACTGGCTGACTGCTCAGAACATGCGGGCGGGAAGGCTCTGGAAATATCGAAGGCGCTATTCTTCCAGCATGGACGTGAAGGAATTTCAGTTTCCCAAACTCGGAGACATGGCTTCTCCATATAAGGCGTATCGGGAGATAATTCAAAAGAAATACCCGGAAAAGATTGACGCATCGCGGCTTGACGCCATGATCGCCCTGCGTATGCGCCTTGCCGGATATACCGCCCAGGAGGTTGCCGGTGAGATGTACAAAAAGGCCCGGCCCCTGCGCAACGAAAGCCGGGACTGGATAGACTACGCCCGCAGAATGGCTTGGTATGCTTTCGGCGCTGCCGGGGATATTGATATTGCGACCAACAGGCCCACCCAAGAGAATATCCTCAACTTCCATCAGGAAGCCGAAAGGCTGGAGGCGGCGTGCATGGGAGAAACGGCGCAGGAAGCGCCGAGAATGCGGATGCGTTAGCTGTCCCGTTATTGGTGGCTGTGCCAAGATATTTCGTCAGTTTCCAGGTTTGGAGTGTGTGCTGCGCCAAACGTCCTTATCGTTTTTTTGCTTCCTCATGCATTTTCTGATATGCAATCTTTCATCGTAAGTTCATGGCGTTGACGGGACACTGGCCCCATGCGCCGGGTGTCAAAGAAAACGCAACGCGATCCGCTATGAGCAGAAATCACGCCGCACCGCGCATAAGCTAGGCGGTTGTTATGTTGTTAGCTGAAGTTTAAAATGCAAAGCTCTGTACCCACTTATTAAACCAACCGCTTCAGCCAAAGGAAAAGCAGCGCCGCTATCCAGATGGCGGCAACATAAATGTACAAAGCCTCCTTGCCCAATGTATCGATACATAGGCTGAACAAAAAAGGCGAAAATGCCTGAGCAATAGCCGCAGGCAAAAATAATAAACCCTGCCTGCGGCCATATCCTTTTGCCCCGAAAATACTCAGAGGCAGAGTTCCCTTAATGATGCTCATGACTCCATGTCCGAGACCGTGTGTCACGCCGACCAGTAACGCGGCTACCGGCCCGAACAACACCAGCAAAACAGCGCCAAGCGGCATAATGAGAGCAGCCAGTATAGCAATGATTATGGGCTGTAGCCTCCGCAGCAACGAAAGCTGGAGTAGCCGGACTGTTACCTGAGCCGGGCCAAATGCCATTCCAGCGACTATGCTTGCAGCCACACTGACTCCAAAGAGTTGTAAAAGACCGGGCATATGACCTGCCATTGCGCCTGCGCAAAAATAGGCAAATACAAAGGCCAAGGCGAGTACAACCATTGCCTGGGTTTTACCTTTTTCTGGTTCCTGGGAGAATTTGGTGTCTGAAGTGGAATCTTTCATGCTGTCGCGTTGCATGGGCAAAACCAGGGAGAGATTCAACGGTAACGCGAGGAGCAAGTGGACGACAGCCCATACGCCCAAGGCTTGTCGCCAACCAAAACTTGATAGGAGGTAGTGCGATATAGGCCACCCCACTGTACTGGCAAAGCCTCCAAGCAGAGCGATCCCGGCTATAATGGAAGGAACTGCTGAACCACGGGATCGGACTACCGTGGCAAAGGCCATATCATAGAGACCCGCGCCCATTGCGAAGCCCAAAGATGCCCAACCCAGGAAAAGGCTTATTCCGTTTTGCGCCTGAGACAGAAAAAGTAAACTCAGGGCAAACCAGACGTTAGAGGCGACAAGAACGCGCTTCCCTCCCCATTTGTCGATGTATCTTCCTGTGAAAGGCGCTGTAATCGCCGCAATAATGAGTGCGGCGGTGAATGCCGCATATACATGCGAAACAGGACATCCCAAACTGTCCGCCATTGGACGAGCCAGAACGGCAGGAAGGTAGTACGATGAAGCCCAGGCGATAGTTTGGGTCAGGCCGAGCGAGAGTACAAGGCGGAACGTAGATTTTTCTATTAACATATCTGGCCTTTGATACTCAGCCACAAATGCTTTACCGGGGTTCAGGCCGAATACAACTTTTGATTGACAGCATACGTCTGCATCACTTCTTACACTCGCAATCAACATAGCCCTGCGCGATTTGCTGCCAATCGCCCAACACATCATGCGTCCAGCAATCGTCTGCTCCGGCAGCCTCCCGCATGACCAATGCTAATATGTAGGATAACTCCGGCATGGTGGCACCGGCATCAAGAGCGCCTTTAAAATGCTTGAGTACACAGGGCTTTGACCGAGCTTTGATGGAAAGGGCAAAGCAAAGAAATTGGTAGGTCTTTTCGTCAATCGTTCTCTTTTCTTGATATAGAGCATCGATCTCATCCAATTTCTGTACAAATTCAGGGAAAAAATCTGCCAACATCCTCATAATGAACCTCCAAGGTCTTATTTGTCGGAAATTCTAGCCGCAGCATCCGCTAGGGGGAGGAGCGGAGGGAGAAGAAGCAAGGGAGTTAAGTTTGTCTGCCGTTTCGTAAATCTTTTTATTTGGAACTTCTTTAACCATCTTTGCCATATCAATGGCATCCCGCATTTCTTCTTCACCGTATCCAAGTTCTTTACATTTTTTGTAATGATATTGCAGGCAAGGGATACAATTCCCGCCTATGGATGCTCCAATCGCCACCAGTTCTTTTTCTTTTTCAGACAAAGCCATAATAGCACCTCATTTATTATACTTCATGTATTCGCCTATTAACGTTTCTTTTCCTCATCAGCACTTTCCGTTACAGCAGCACCCGCCAGAAGGAGCGGCAGAGGGTGCAACGCCAGCAGCGCCGTCAATCCAGGCGGCGATTTCTTCTTTAGTGGGAACCTTGCCGGTGGACTTCACTACGCCATCAATAGCGACAGCCGGGGTAGACATGATACCCGCAATCATCATCTCTTTGAGGTCGGTTATCTTTTTTACGGTTATATTCCCGCCTTTGGCGGCGACAACCTCTTGGACAAGATCTTCTGTTGTCGTACATTTGGCGCAACCGGGGCCGAATACTTTGATTTCCATTTCCCTGCTCCTAATTATTTGATGATATATGGGCCGACAATGTTAAACAGCCATCCCACAAGGGTAAAAATTACCCACAAGTAACAGATAAACGTAGCTAAAAGTTTGAGGGTCATAATTTGCCGCAGCATGATCAGTGACGGTATGCTGGCGGCAACGGCGCTCATGCAGAACGCCATAGTCGTACCTATGGGCATTCCCTTGATCAGCAGGCTTTCCATAACCGGAATGATGCCGCTTACACTGGAGTATAGCGGAATAGCCACGAACACGGCGGCAGGAACCGTCCACCATGTTCCAGCTCCGAAGTTCTCGGCAAACCAGTTATCCGGCACAAAGCCATACAGGGCAGAGCCAATGCTCACACCGATAACAACCCAGTGCCAAACGCGCTTAACGATCATCGTCGTTTCGTTGTAGGCGAAATCGTGGCGCTGCCGGACAGTCATCTTGTGTGCTTCTCCGGCTTCCGTGACAGTCGTGGCGGGGGTTTTGTCCAAGGTTTCCTGTATAAAAGGCTGTAACCAGCGATCAGCCTTGATGCTGTCCATGAAAAATCCGCCAATGATGCCCGCCGCCATGCCTACCACCACATAAGTCACCGCGAATTTCCAGCCGAGCAGCCCCCACAGAAGTGCAAGCGCGATTTGGTTGACAAGCGGTGAAGTGATGAGAAATGACATGGTCATACCAATAGGGATGCGGGCCATAGTAAAGCCCAGAAACAGCGGAATGCTTGCGCAGGAGCAAAACGGTGTAACCGTGCCGAACAAAGAGGCGAGAAAATAGCCAACACCCCGGCGTTTACCCACAAGATAGTCGCGTACCCGCTCCGTGTTTATAGAAGCGCGTAGCCAGCCGATTGCATAAATCAGCGCCACCATGAGGAGCAAGATTTTTATAGTGTCATAGATGAAAAATTCAAGAGATGCGGCTAGGCGCACATCAGGCGCCAGCCCGAATAGATCAAAAACAAGCCAGCGTGAGGCATGTCGGACATAAGAATAAGCCAGCCACCAGAGTGCGGCCAAAGCCGCAATGACGGCAAAGTAGCGGATGTTCCATGATGTGGAGTTGTTATCCGGGGTCGAAGCAATCGGTTTTGACGAAGCGCAGCCACAGCCGGAGCCGGTGGTTGCAGAGTGTGTAGACATGACATTACTTCCTTATTTATGCTTATTGCACGGCTATTGTGTCCAGCGCTGTTTGAAATTCCTGCCTGTCATCTCTCAATTTCTCGAAAGGAAGTTGTGTCAGAGCGGCCATACGCCTTTTCAAAACCGCAAAGGTGGAATCAAAGGCAGCAGCTATTTTGTTTTCGTCACCATCCACTTTGGCGGGGTCTGGCATACCCCAATGACTGTGCACGACTTTCCCGAAATAGTGCGGGCATGCTTCATCGGCAGCATCGGCGCAAAGGGTAATAACAACATCCGGCTTTTCCGTAAGTTTGTCCCACGACTTGCTGTAAAACCCTGCGGTTGGTATCCCGGCTTTTTCCAGAACCGCCAGAGCGCGGGGATGCACATATCCGGCGGGCTTACTGCCCGCACTCATTACGACCACGCCAGCCGGGGCCATTGATTTGAGCAATGCTTCCGCGATGATGGAACGGCAGGAGTTGCCGGTACAGAGAAAAAGGATGTTCATAGCTCCCTCTATTTCCTGGCCTCAATGTCCAAACTGACAACGTAATCCTCTATTCCCTCTCCTTTCGGCAGGGTTTCAGAAATTTCCTTGTACAGAGGATCGTTCCATTCCAGCATACTGCGCACATAACCAGGCTTGGGTGTCAGGGTTATAGACGTGAACCCGGCCTTTTTCAGCATGTCCCTGGTTTCTTCCACCAGCGCCGCCCCTGCCACACAACCCACCAGCGCCGCCGCCATTTCATGGAGTTTCTCAGGAAGAGGCTTCAACAGGGCGATGTCGGATACGGATACTTTGCCACCCTGTTTGAGTACGCGGGAAATTTCGCGCCAGACTTGGGGTTTGTCCGGGGAAAGGTTGATAACGCAGTTGGAAAGCACCACGTCAATGCTGGCATCGGATACGGGTAAATGTTCAATCTCACCAAGGCGAAACTCCACATTGTCCAGTCCGGTACGCTGTTTGTACTGCTCAATGTTTTTACGAGCCTTGGCAAGCATTTCCGGGGTCATGTCCACGCCGATAACCCGCCCGGAAGCCTTCACCTTCTCGCCTGCCTGAAACACGTCAAAACCGCCGCCGCTGCCAAGGTCAAGCACGGCCTGACCTTCCTGCAATGCTGCAATAGCTACTGGGTTGCCGCAGGAAAGCCCCATGTTCGCGCCGTCCGGCAGTTTGGCAAGAGTTTCCGCATCGTAGCCTATGGCTTGAGCCAGCTTGGTTGGGTCGGCGTTACCGCAGCACTGACTGGAGCAACAAGAAGATTGCTGCCCTGTGGCAATGGCCGCGTATCCGGTACGCACAACTTCTTTGACCTGTTCATTTGAAATGTTTTTGTTTGCGGTGTTCATAAATACCTCCTGGTTAGGATTTTTTGTTCTCACAACTGGCTGACAGCAACACTAGCGCCTCATGGGAGTTTGATATTCCTCAAAGAGCGCGTGGATTTTTTCCCAACATTCAATGAACAGGCCACCGCACAGGCAGGGGGTGGGCTTTTCACCCGCAACGGGGAGAGCTATGCCGGTTTCCGCGCTCAAACCCTCCATGATTTGAAAACAGGCTGTGCTACCGTATCTTTTTGTCCGCTCGGCAAACCATTGCTGATAATCCGCCGCCAATGGGACAAAGGAAGGATGGGCGCTTTCCTGATCTTTTCCACGTCCGGCTATGTAGCCAAGCACACAGGCTCCACCGGAGAGCAAACCACAGGGGCCTTCGGAACCGCCGATGCCATAGCAGAGGCCGTGCATGGCCCGAATGAGTTCCGGGTTTTCATGTCCGGATTTTCGCGTCAGTAAAAGCATTAAGACTTGGCTGCAACAATAGCCCTGACTGACGAGAGGCATAATTTCATTTACGAGCGGATTCATAATTCTCCTTTTAAAGTATATTATGAAATTTCAAGAAGCCTTGATGTGTTTGTGTAAAAAAATTCTGTTACTTTTTCGTAGAACCGCACTCCGGCAACACCGCAGGAGAAACAGAGCTTGCAGCGCGATAGTCACGGCATTGTTCAGGATGCGCAGAGCAACACTCTGCTGTCAGGTAAGCTATGGTATCCAGCATGGCAGGGATATTCGCCCTGTAGCGCAAAAACCGGCCTTCCTTCTCCATAGATAGTAAACCAGCGTACAAAAGTTCTTTCAAATGAAACGATAGATTTGTATTCGTCACATTGAGGTGCTTTGCAATTTCGCCAGCCACCAAGCCTTCCGGCGCGTGTTTGACGAGCAGCCGAAATAAATCCAAGCGCACCCCGGAAGAAAGCGCTTCAAAAATGATGGTAGCTTGCTTGGTTTCCATAGTTCAATATTTCAGTATTTTTTGAAATATGTCAAGAGGGAAATACATAAAAATATTCGGCGAGCCTGCCGCCTTCACATTCTCAGCACCGTCCTATGGTTCCACTCTTTGCTCCATTCTATTTCCGATGCATGGTGCAGCAGGATTCTGCCTTGTTCCTGTGATGGTATGGTCAGCCCTACCGGTTAATAACTCCTCCCTGTCATGCTGTGACCAATCCTTTTGTCGGCGGTGCAACCTCCTGTATCCTTGCTCTCCGTCCTTACCTTGGACACGAATCAATACTCTCGATCTTGTTTTTGCTTTCTCCCCTCAGTCGTCCGAAGCAGCCCTGTGAAGTTTTTCCCAATCCAAATTTTTCGCAGGTATTTATGTGGGTATCATTATATTATGCATTCGGTATATTATATTAAATCACAACATTATAAATAAAAAAGAAAGCCCGGATGTGGCAAACCATAGAGTACAAGGCAGCCGCCATTGAGCAATTCCGCAAGGGGGACTTGTTGCAGCGTGTCATTGAGGATGTGCAGTCCGAGGCGGCGAATGCGGCGGAAATGAAGGCCGCTGCCTCCGGCAATCCCCTGATTCTCATGCAGGTCAAATTGTCCAGCGACCTTCGCAAGCTGGAAGCCCTGCACTCGCAGCATCAACGGTCGCAGCACAGGATGAGGGATCGCCTCAAATGGCTTGGCTCCGGCCAGGAGCGGTTGGACAAGGCGGGAAAAATCCATGCCGCCGATCTTCAGCGCAGGAACGCTAATACCCGTATCGTCACGGACAACAAGGGTAAGGAGCGTATCAGAGTGGAACTGCTGGCGGGAGGCCGTGTCCTCACTGAAAAGGACGAGGCTGCGATCAAGGATGCCTTTGTGAGCGGGGTGAAGGCTGCTGCCAAGGAAAAACAGGTACTGGTTGGCTCATACCGGGGTTTTGAGGTGTACGCCATGCGGCATTTACGCGCAACGGAGGCCGAAGGGTTCCGGTTTGCAGTGAAAGGCTCCGGCGATCAGGAGTTTCAGCCGGAAAACCTGATATACTCCTTTGACGACAATATCAGCATATCGGGCTGGTTTCAGCGTCTTGATAACTTTCTGGACAAGGGTTTGGAGCAGGCGTTTCAAACCTACAAAGCCAACGTGGAGCGGGAGATTGCGGAACTTACGACCGTCCATGCTGCCCTGGGGCAGGATTTCGCGCAAAAGGACGAGCTGGCGCTGACGCGAGAAAACCATTCTGCGGTCATGCGAGAACTGAAGCGAATGCAGGACGAGCCGGGCTATGTTTCCACTTGGGAGCCGAAGACTGCCCTGGATGTGGAGCAGGCTGCTCCGGCTGCGAGAATGCGGTAGTCGAATGAGCAGACAGCAAAAACTGTGGTTGAGCTTGACACTATTTCTGGCCGGGGTTATTCTTCTTTCATCAATTCATACTTGTTGGGCAGATGGCAGGTATTCCTGCCCTGAACAACGGCGTCTATGGCTCCTGCGAAGGAGCCATAGTTATTTGGGGTGATGAGCATGTACCTTTGTTACGTTGATGAAAGCGGGGAAGCAGGGACATTTCAAATCAGCGATCCCAATTCCAACCCTTTTTTTGTGATAGTTGGGCTGATTCTTGAGCAGTCCCGCCTGATAGCACTAACCAATGACTTCTTGAGGATTAAAAACCGCTTCTTCCCAGGCTATTTCAACGCTACAGCCCCTTTTCTTGACAGTATCCTGATAGAAATAAAAGGGAATGAACTCCGAAAATCGCTTAGAGAAGATAATACCCGCCGTTGGCAACAATCTATTGGCTTTATTGACGCCTGCCTCAATCTCCTAAAGAATAATAATGCTACGCTATTAGGTAGGGCTTTGATAAAAAATCCTGGGGAAAAATATGATGACGCCGCTGTATATGGCGGTAGCATAATGCACATTTGTCACCATTTTAATTATTTTCTAGAGCAACGATATGAATTTGGCATGGTGATTGCCGATAGCAGACGGTCAGCGCAAAATAAGCGCACAACGCATACAATTTTTACTCAACGGCATCAATCACGAGGCAATAGTTATCCCAAAATGGTTGATATGCCGGTGTATGGACATTCAAATAATTTTGCGATGCTTCAACTGGCGGATATTATTTGCTCTGGAGTTATATTTCCAATGCTTATTGATTCATTTGGCGAGCATCTTTCTGGCAGCAAAAATGTACATTTTTCGCCAAAATATAGCGATGTCCGTATGCGGTATAAGGATACGATTCAAAACATGCAATTTAGATACAAAAATGAAAAAGATTTTTGGGTCGGCGGAATCCTTGTGGCTGATAAGACTTCGCTTAATAGAAAAACAAGCCGTATGTTTCAGGAGTGAGAAATTCAGAAATGAAGAATACCATGTATACATTTACAAACCAATTTACCTCTGACGATAAGAATGTTGAATTTTTGAAAACCACTATGATGGGGCCAAACGCCATGCGGATAGCGGAGGAATTGGCGTCATACCTCAACATCAATGAGAATATGAGGGTTCTTGATTTAGGCTGTGGGTGCGGTCTTTCCTCGCTTTTTTTGACGAAACAATATGGCGTGTCAGTATTCGCCGCCGACCTATGGATTTCGCCAACTGAAAACTATGAACGCTTCCAGTCTATCGGGATTGACGAAAAGGTTATTCCGGTTTCCGTTGATGCGACCAAAGGACTACCGTTTGCCCACAGATATTTTGACATTTTGTTTTCCGTTGACGCTTATCATTACTTCGGGGATACGGCGGAAATGCTCCCATCACTCATCCCCTTTGTGAAAAAAGGCGGCTATATCGCCGTGGCGGTTCCCGGCATAAAATATGAATTTGGGGGAAATGTCCCTGATGCAATGAAGCCGTTTTGGATTGATGAGGTGGATAGAACCATACACTCGCTTGGCTGGTGGAAAAATTTGTGGGGTATGGAAAAAGGGATTGAAATTGTTGATAGCCGTGAAATGACTTGCTGTAAACTGGCGTGGGAGGAATGGCTTACCAGTTCCCACCCCGTTGCTGTGCAAGACATTGAAATGATGAAAGCAGAAAACGGACAGTATTTCAATTTAATTCAGTTGATTGCAAAAGTCATTTGAAGCTCTGCTCACTTATATTATGGCGCTTGCCAAGATAGGCCACAAAGACACGGCCTTCCATCAGCCGGATCATGTGAGCGGTTCCCCGGCTCACGCCGTCCCATATTGCCACGCCATAGTCCGCATATTCCGCCATTTCCCTATTCCTGCGAGGCCCGGCGCTTTTCCCGTATTTTGCCCACTTCGCGGGAAATATCGTGCAGGGAAGGCCGCGCTGCCGGGCGTAGCCTTCACCGAGCCTGTCCACGCCTCTGGCTCCTCCGCTGACGATTTCCGTTACTTGGGAAGCCATGCCGTAAGCCTCCATAGCGCTCTCCACCGCCCTCATGTCCTCAATTCCACGGCTGCCGAAAATGACGATTTTCATAGATTCACCACAGCGGCAGTTGTTTCGGCTTCCGCTCTACTGTATCTGCCGCCTTCCATGACGGCGGCGATCTTGCGCTCATTGTCCATCTCCTTGAAGTTCATGGTTCATTCCCTCCAGTATTCGTAATCTATGACGCCGTGGCGCTGTCCTTTGGGATTCGATGCCAGCGTTGTTGGGAGCGTCTGCTGTTTTTGCGGGGCAAGTAGGATTCCACAATGTACTCGGCATTGGGGACAAGTTCCTTGCAAGCGCGAGTGCATGTGTTCAGCGTGGGGAATTGCTTGGCCAGAATATACCGCTTGCCGGTATCGGGATGCGGAAGGTTAAAGAGCATGTAACAATCCGTGAACACGCTCTGTCTGCCAAAATCTTCAGCGTTCTCGGTAATGGGTTCGGCAATCTGATAATAGGGGTACATTTTATTGCTCCTGTTTGGCGGTGTAGCCGTGTTGTTCCAGCTTTTCGAGTATTTCCCTGCCGCAATCCGCCCATGCCTCCGGGCTTATCAGGGCAAATGCTTGTCCGTTCAAATCGCCCTGCTTGTGCGCCTCAACGACAGCCTTGGCATAGTTTTCAAGGGCAGCCATGACAAATGGCTGTATCAATGCGCCTCGCCGGGAAAAGGTCATTATGGACTTCACAACCTGTTCATTTGTCTTACGTTTGGCCATGTTCTGCTCCTTAGCGTCCTCGGTTTTCAGTATTCCACGTCAAATTCATCGGGGTAGCGTTCAAATTCGTAGCCTGACGACAAACGCAGCACACACCTCGGCCAGCGATCCTCCACCAGTTCCGCATATGCCCCTGCTCGATACGCGCCGTGACAAGGATCTGCTCGGCACTTTCATTGCCGATCTGGTGC
>Ga0082212_10003320_pt1 | contig 22933 bp, 18 predicted proteins | sample TergutNt197P3_FD_71548 | JGI IMG/M metagenome (GOLD analysis project Ga0082212, IMG submission 71548) | Neocapritermes taracua P3 segment gut microbial communities from Petit-Saut dam, French Guiana - Nt197 P3 | ecosystem: Host-associated > Arthropoda: Insects > Digestive system > Gut ...
ACTATTTTTCCGGCCTGCTCATGTATCCTCGTGATATGGGCGGCCTCCGCCATTGCCCTGATTCTCGACACCCTTATCAACGCGAGCGCCTCTGCCGGCACGTCCCCGAACCTGTCCGTAAATTCGTCGATTATTTCAAACTCGTCGTCCTTTGTGGTTATTGACGCGATTTTTTTATAAATATCTATACGCTGGTTCAAGCTTTCAATGTAATCCCCGGGGATATGCGCGTCAAGCCTTAAGTCGATTACGCAATCGGTCAGCGGCTTTTGCCGCTCGCCGCCCTGCTCCTCCACAACGGCTTCGCTTAAAAGCTTGAGGTACAAATCGTACCCGACGGCTTCGAGATGCCCATGCTGTTGCGCGCCTAAAATATTGCCCGCGCCCCTGATTTCAAGGTCGCGCATGGCAATCCGAAAGCCGGAGCCAAACGCCGTGAACTCGCGGATGGCTGTCAGCCGCTTGCTTGCAACGTCGGTTAAGGCTTTGTGCTTGTGGAATGTAAAATACGCATACGCCCGCCTGCTGCTGCGGCCGACGCGCCCTCTTAGCTGGTAAAGCTGGGACAAGCCCATGCGGTCGGCGTCCTCGATGATGAGCGTGTTGCAGTTGGGAACGTCGACGCCTGTTTCGATAATGGTAGTACAGCACAATACCTCAACCTCTCCTGTATACATTCGGCGCCAAACATTGGAGAGTTCAACCTCGCTCATCTGTCCGTGAGCTGTCTCGATTCGCGCTTCGGGGCATAGTTCTTTAAGTTCCGAAGCTGCCCGGTCTATGGTTTCGACCCTGTTGTGAAGATAGAAAACCTGTCCGCCGCGGGAAAGTTCCCGTTCAATAGCATCGCGAATCACCATCCTGTCATACTCCATAACAAATGTCTGTACGGGGTAACGATCCTCCGGCGGGTCTTCAATTACCGACATGTCTCTGAGCCCTGACATAGCCATATTCAGCGTCCGCGGGATAGGCGTAGCCGACAGAGTAAGAACGTCGACGCCCGCGAACTGTTGTTTAAGCTTTTCTTTATGCCCGACCCCGAAGCGTTGTTCTTCATCAACTATAAGCAGACCGAGCTTTCGAAAAGTAATATCTTTTTGCAGCAACCGGTGGGTACCTATAGCTATGTCAACCGTTCCGTTTTTTATACCGTCAACCGCGTCCCTTATCTCCTTCGCGGTTGAAAACCTTGATAGCATAGCAATTTTAACAGGATATGGCTCCAACCTTTCTTGAAAGGTGTTAATGTGCTGCCACGCGAGGATGGTTGTCGGTACTAATACGGCGCATTGATAGCCGTCAGATACGCATTTAAATGCTGCTCTAAGCGCGACCTCTGTTTTACCGACTCCTACATCTCCGCAGAGCAGTCTGTCCATCGGCGTAAGTTTTTGCATATCACGTTTTATTTCATCCGAAGCTCTTAACTGGTCTGAGGTTTCTTCGTAAATGAAACGCGTCTCAAATTCTCTTTGCCACTCGCTGTCTTCAGAGAACGCAACCCCGCTTTCTTTTTCGCGCCGCGCATAGAGCTCAATCAGCTCCTTTGCCATCTCCCGAACCGACCGGTAGATACTCTGTTTGGTTTTTTGCCATTCTCCGGAATGAAGTTTCGCAAGAACCGGATAGCTTGTTCCCCGCGGAGCGATGTATTGAGTTACCATATCAAGCTGGGTTACGGGAAGATAGAGGATATCAGAACCCCGATATCTGATTTTGATATAGTCCCTGACAAGTCCGTGGTGGTCTATGCGATGAACCCCGTCGAACATTCCGATTCCGTGGTTTTTGTGAACGACATAATCACCTTCGCGGAGATCCTCAAGACTTCCGAACGCGTTTTTCGCTTTCTTTTCTCTGTGTATTACAACCTTCTTCACAGCAGCTTTCGCCCCTGTAAATAACGCGAATTTCAGGTTCGGAATTTCAAATCCGCTTGTCAGAGCTCCTACCCCTATAGCTACGGTTCCGTATTTTATAACGCCGTTTCCGTCATCGGTATACGCACTGATTCCCTGTCCTACGAGGTCGGCTTTAATACTTTGCGCCGATCTTGTTGTCGGCGCGAGTATCCCTACGGCAAAACCGCTTGATAGGTATCCCTTTATTTCCTGCAGCAACACAGAAAACTCGCCGGTGAATCTTGAAAGTGTCGAAGCGTTAATGTTTACCATTTCCGCAAGATTTTCGGATATCCCGGTTCTGGCAAACACCGCTGCGTATATAGCTGTTTCCGACCGGGTCCGCAAATCAAATTGCTTGTAAAAACTGTTATGGGTTTTATCTAACAATCCTTTGGATATCAATGGTTCAACATCATCCCAATGTTGTTCTGCGAGTGTACGGGATCTCGATCGCAGTGAGGCCGGCTCATAGAAAATTGTAATAGCTTGTTCAAAGTAATCCGCTACCGCTTCTTTGGTTTTATAACGATGAAAAAAATATCTGTCTGTCGCAGGCGGGGTAATCCCGTTGTTCAGTAATTCTATATCCCTAAGAAGCACCTTCTTGAATTCTTGCTTTGCGTTAGCCGCGAGCTTTTCCAAAAGAGGTAACGCAGATTCTCTATCCCCGAGCAGAACCTCTCTCGCCGGGGTAATTCTTGCTCTTGATATATCCCTGACGCTTCTCTGGCTGACCGGGTCAAACCGAGTCATTGTTTCTATTTCTTCACCAAAAAACTCCAGGCGGACCGGGCGTTCACTGTCAGCCGGATAAACATCAATGATACCGCCTCTTTGCGCGAACTGGCCTATACCTTCGGCCCGTTCGCTTCTTGTGTATCCCGAAGCGAGTAACCTTGTTATTAAGGACTTCTGGTCAATCCTTTCTCCCTTCTTTACAATTAATGACGCTTTGTTATATTCATCCTTAGGTATTGTGTACTGACTGTACGCCTCGACAGACGCGGTAATGATAGATACTTTTTTTGCAAGTATACGTCCGAGAACCGAGAGTCTTTCGGTCTCAAAATCATGCGAGACCCCTTCCACTCCAAGAAACGCAAAATCTCTCGACGGAAAGCTTGCCGCCCGAGCGTCAGACAGTTGAGTGATGTCAGCCGCCATGCGTACGGCATCGGCGTCGGTGTCTGTAACAATAACAACCGGACGCTTGGTTGCGTCATGCAGAGCCGCGGCGTATACCGCGCAGTGAACCGGATAAGCTCCGAAAAGCGCCGCGTTTTTATTTTTATCAACCGCGCTTTTTAATAACTGAAAGGATTCGCTGTTTTGAATAAATCGCAAGATATTCATTACATTACTGTCCCGCACCATTAAACAGGCTTTGCGCTTCGTTCAGGTTGTCATTCAGTATCATAGATAGGGCGTCGGCGACATCTGGAAACCGCCCTGTTATTGCTTTTAACTGCGCAGGTTCGGGTTCCGCCAGGACATAGTCAGATAATTCCCCGGCTGTTCTGTCGCCTATACCTATACGTATGCGAATATAGTTTGTACTATCCAGCATATCTTCAATGCTCAACAATCCTTTTTGTCCTCCGCAAGAACCGTGGTCGCGAATACGTATGACGCCGGGAAGCAGCGCAACATCGTCGCATATTACTATGACGCGGCATACGGGAATTTTATAATAGGATGACGCTGCCGCGGCTGCCTGTCCAGAAAGATTCATATAGGTCATGGGTTTAAGCAGCAAAACCGGGACGCCGCTTATTATACCTTCTCCGACAAGGGACGAAAATCGCTGGCGGGCTACGCGAATACCAAACTTGTCCGCGACGTAATCCAAAACCATAAACCCGACATTATGCCGGGTTTTCCGGTATTTGCTGCCGGGATTGCCTAATCCGATAATAAGAAAGCGATTTTCAGCCCTTTTCCTGTTAAAAAACATCAGTCACCCGAAACCTGACAAACATATCTATCCATCCTGATGCAACCCGGAAAATAGCTACTCGGCGGTAACACCGGGAATCACCGGCAATATATGTTTTAGTATATTAGCTTATTACAAGACGTGAAATATAATCATCGTCCACGACACCTAAATGGGTTTTTCCGACGTTGACCTCAAGCTCGGTTCCGTCTGACTTATAGAATGAGAAATTCGAAGGATAATCATCCTTTCTCCAGGTTATCTTTTCATAATAACCCTGGGAAAAATAATAACCTTCTCCTCCCTTTTCATATTTAACGTCAACCAAACCGCTGCCCTGATTGGGATAAAGACTTATATCGGCGAATAGCAGGAACAGATTATCAAACTCTAACTGTTTATTATCATTGCCCGCGTCAACCTGAGGTCTTCCGAACTGCCATTTTTTATAGGTTCCGGTAGTTTCATCATAGCGGAAATCACCGTCATAATAGCTTGAAAAATTGTATTTTACGTTTGCCGCTTTTCCGCTCTTAGGTATTATCTTTGTTTCATCAGGATCAATAAAATTAAAAGCAGAGATGCTTGAATATGATTCTGTTGATATCTTCGCGTTGATTATTCCTTTTTCTATCGCGCTTCCTCCGGTAAACTTTGTATGTTCGGTAGCGTAAACGGCAGCTCTCGCACGGTCGGTCCAGATTGCGGAACTGTGGTTACCTCCGTCGAGAGTTTTAAAATTATACTGCGCAATAGCTTTATCGGCATAAATAGATGTACCAATATGTACAATAATGGGATCAAGAGGGAAAAGCGCTTCAATAAACTGATCGCGCAGCGAGCGCACCGAACCTATCATATCAACTTCTCGGGCATCTGAAAACAGACACATCAACCGGGTTATTCCGCCCTCTGTTTCAATTTCCACAATAAAGTCAGCTTTTGATATCCCGTACTGAGGCCATGACTGTTGTATATTGTTGACCGAAACCGCTATCGGACGCTGTCCGACACGATCCTGCGCCATATTGTACTCCCCGGTAAGAGGGTTATACGCGGATTTATCACCGGTAACCGCAACCGTTCCTATCTCCCCGTCGCCTTGAAGCCGTTCATAGTAACTGGACAGATCGTCAATGCCCGTATTGACGACAGGTTCTTCCATAAAACCTCCGATACCTTTGCATCCCGTGAGAGACAGGATTATTATTATAAATAACAATATTGATATTTTTTTCTTCATATTATCCCCTCGTTAACCATTTTAATCCGGCTGTCATTGCCCGATATTCTTTCCAATACCATATTAGTATACATACATAAAACACAAATGCAAACCGCAATGGGTTGCTATTCCGAAATATTCAACGTGAACTCATTAAGCGAGTTTAAGACAGCTATATATGTCTTTCCGGGGTTGACCTTTAATATCTGCTTATCATTATCATAGAAAGTAAAGAGCCCGGTTGCGGTATTTTTTTCCCAGCTGATCTCCTGATATCTCCCTTCGAAAAAGTAATACCCTTTACCACCTCCGGAATAATCCGCCTGAGTCAAACGGTTATTTACTCCGTTAAGGTCAGTAACAGCATCAAAATGGGCAAACAAGATAAAGGCGTTTCCGAACGACAGCGGTTTGTTCTTGCTATCATTTTCAGAATGAGAAAATAAAAATTGATATTTGCAGTATTCTCCTTTATCGTCATCATACCTCAGATCAACATCATAGGTACCGGAGAAAATTGCAGTCACATTTCTGGCAACTCCGGAATCTTTAGTTGTCACAGGCTGCTCCAGCGACGCAAAATCAAATGCCGTCCAGTTGCCACTTGCTTCAAAAAAGCTGTTTTTTATTGCATTGCTGATACGAGTTCCGTCGGTGAATATTGAGTATTCAAGCAGATATTCTTCATGACGTTCCTCATCAACATAAAGCAGAGAACCATCAGCTTCACCCGACAACGAAGGAATATTGTTTTTATCTAAATAGCAATCAGGATAGTCCCTGGGATATCCCCTGTGGAGTATGACCGGGTTAATATTGAGTATCGCTTTGACATGCGTATCATATACATTCCCCACAGGACCGATAACCCCGATTTTACGTATATCGGCGTATATACATATCATTTGGGTCTGCCCCTGCTCTGATTCCGCTTCAAAAATAATATCAGCCGCGCTAATACCCGACTGCCAGCGGGAATAACGATAGTTTGTCATCGAAACCGCAACCGGTCTTACGCCTACATTATCGCTTGCCATATCATATAATCCGGTCAAAGGATTAAACGCGTTATAGCTGACGGGTATATTTTTCGGCTCCGGGTCGTTTTTATCGTCTTCCGGGTCAGAATCACTGCTTATGTCTACGTTTTCAATATCTTCATCTCCTTTGGTATTACAACCCGCAGGAATAAAGAAGATTAGCAACATCAAGATAATTATGATTAACCGTTTCTGTTTCATGTTACCGGCTCCGGTTCATTACGCATTTCTGCAAACAACACTTATTTATTGCCTACGGGGTAATAACAAAAGAGGAGTCGTTATATTTGTTGCGTATTATTCCCATATGCGTTTTGCCTACGTTGATCTCGACCTCGCTGCCGTCACTTTTTATAAACTTAAAATTTGCCATAAAGTCATCTTTGCTCCATTTAAATGACTCGTAATGCCCCGCGGTAAAATAGTACCCTTTTCCGCCTTTGCTGTAATCGACCTTAACAATCCCTACGTCCTGTCCCGGGATCAACTCGATATCAGCAAACAAAAGGATAACATTATCGAACTCAAGCTGCTTGTTATTATCTCCGGCATCCGAATGCGGTTTACCATGTTGCCATTTCAGATACTTTCCGGACGATTCATCATATCTGAAATCTCCGTCATAACTATAATCACCATTGTTAAAAAAATAATAGTAGACAGACGACGCCGTTCCTTCCTGCGGAACTATCTTCGGAGCGTTTTCGTCTATAAAATTGAACGCGAGGGCTTTTGAAGAAGTGTCGGCATTAATACTCGCAGCCGTGATTCCTTTTTCAATAGCTTCTCCGCCGGTAAACTTGGTATGTTCGCGCGCATATCCGGAAGCAAGTCTGTCTGAATCGGTCCATACCGCCGGATTAATAATCATCGCGTCAAGCATCCGCATGTTATACCGCATAAGCACCGCGTCGGCATAGACCGACGTACCAAAATGTATTATGAGAGGGTCAAGAGGGAACAGCGCTTCAATGAATTGATCGCGAAGCGAACGCAACGAACCGATTTTTTCTATTTCCCGGGTATCCGAATACATGCACATAAGGCGCGGTATTCCGCCCTCCGTCTCAATTTCAAGTATGTAATCAGCTTTTGATATACCGAACTGAGGCAGCGATTCTTTGATGTTGTTGACGGAAACTCCTATCGGACGCTTCCCCACTCTGTCCTGCGCCATATTTTTCTGACCGGTAAGCGGATTTAACGCGATTTTTTCACTGGTGACTGCCACGATACCTTCGGTTCCGGTTCCTTGAATCATCCAGGGGTCATTAGTTATTCCGTCGTCAGGATTCCACAAAGAAAATCCTTCCCCGGGTCGTTTACTGCACCCGGCAAGAAGAACAGTCAGCAATACAAAAATTATACCAACTAATCGTTTCATTATTATCTCCTTCATACGACGATAATTACTTAATATCAGTCTCTTTAACTTCACGTGCCAGTATACATAAGTTCCAAATAAAAAGAAACCTTTTTGTACAAAAATTTATACTTATGTAACATATCGTACATACTACCTGAAACGCATCCGGCAAATAAATATAGGTTAATTATTAACAACAGGTTAATACATGACGGTATCTCATAGTAATTATTTCTGATATAATAATGTCAGAAGGTACTGCTATTTAAAATATAATCCGGATATTTTATTGGAGAAATGAATGAGGGAAAAAAAGCATCCCCGGCTCGGGTTTATTATAATCATATCCTTTCTTATCATAGTAACCGCGTTGGTCGCATCAGCAGCTTATTTTGCGTTGGTTCCAAAAAGAGACTATCCCATTAAATCAGCTGATTCAGGTATCGGCGTCATATCTTTGTCTAAGGGAGAAAACGTCTGGATAGACGGAGGGCTTAAGGCTAACCTGCTCGCAGTCGCCGTCAGCCGAGGTTTTTCGGCTCAAGAATCTGATTATCCTGAAAAGCTCGCGACTTTTAACTTTTTCAGCGACTCAAAACCTTACGAAGTTACCCTGCTTCGCAACCCTGATTCCGGCGATTTAGGCTTTTTGCTAACCGACGGCAGGGTATGCTCCCATTTTCAGAAGTATATTCGCTGGCTGTTGGAGGACAGCGATTTAGACGCATTATTCTGTAAAACGTCGCCGCCGGCAATAACCGTCATGGATATATCTCTCGACGCATACTTTTTCGACTACCGGGGCGTCTCTCTGTTCGGGGAACCGCTGCATTTTTATGGTTCGTCTGAAAGCAGCGGCGAATCCTTGGTTTCATTCACACTTGATAACAGGAAACTGACGTTTGAAGGAATTCCGGCGGCTTCGCGTTTGACTATTAAAACAACAGATGATTTATCAGAAACAGTATTCTCAGACCGATTTAGTGAGCGTGATTCTTTCTTCCCGGAATCCCATACTCTCTATTTATATATAATAGAAACCGCAGACAGCGACGGCAATGCCGCGGAATATCGTTTTTTAGCTACCTATATGCTTCGTCCGACCTTTTCCGTCTCTCATAACGATTTGCTGTCCGGAGGTTCATTTGTCATAGAGATAAGGGGAGTAAGGGAAGGCGACGAGATAAATAGCTCGACCTCATTCGGATATCAGCCGGTATTCTCTGTCACCGGCGAAATAGCCAAAGCGCTTGTTCCGATAAGTCATACTACAAAAAGCGGTGAGTATACCGTAAGCGTCTCATGCGGAAAATATGAGGAAACCTTCATCATGAACATTACCGAAGACGCTTACGAGGTGCAGGAGCTTACCATTACCGGCGACGGAGCGGCAGCGAACACCGAGGAAGCTAACAGGGAATACGCAGACATAATGTATCCGCTTTTTGAGTTGTCGGATGACGATGTGTATTGGGAAGGTTTGTTCATCCAACCGGTAGACGGTTATATAACCACCCCTTACGGAGTTTACCGTTACACCAACGGCAGCACATACGCGACGCGTCATGCCGGGGTTGATATCGCGAACGCCGAAGGAACAGAAATAGTCGCGCCAAATAACGGCAGGGTCCTCTTCAGCGGGTTTTTAACCCTCTCGGGCAATACTATCCTGATAGAACACGGCATGGGGCTTCATACATTGTATATGCATATGCAAGACGTTGAGGTCTCACAAGGCGACATGGTTCAAAAAGGTCAGCTTATAGGTTATATCGGCACTACGGGATACTCGACAGGTCCGCACCTGCATTACCAGATGATGATAAGAGACCATAGTATTAATCCCTGGTACGCGCAGGACGGCCGCGCAGGGTTTTTCTCGGCGGGCTTTTCCGAGTGAAATAAGCTATTACCAACCTAAAGCATGACATCGAATTCAGTCATGCTTTAGGTTGATGTAAGTATTTATTCCATGCGTTTATTGTCATATCATTTTCACGGACGGCTATTCTTCATACCAGTTATGAAAGGCTTCGTCTAATGTATAACCGCCGTATTCATAGGTATACCATCCGCTATTATCATTAAACCCGCTGTCGGTAGTAAGACCGATGAGGTTTTCAATTTTGACTTTAATGGTATTATCCTGATACAAACCGCCGATATCGATATAGATTATTTCGGTTCTCTCGGGGATTTCGTCGTTCATCTCATTCGCAGGTACGGTTGGAAAATAAACTAACAATGTCGCTTCATACGCTCCTGTGGCATAACCTCCGGCAATCCAACCATTGTTGCCCCATGATGTCTGCCACAGACCGTATTCGACAACATGATTTTCATCCGTGTCAATGAAGAACCCTACAAACGGATGGTCCTCGGTTATCCAATAACCCTCTAAGAGTATATATATTTCATCCAGCGCCGCTTTATCAGGTATATCGGCTACCGCCGTGGAAAGATCGTTGATGTCATATACGGCGCCGGTGCTCATGTTCTGATCTCTGTTTTCATATACTTCTTCAAAAGAGTTCCCCGCGTATTCATAGGTATACCATCCGCCGTTACCGAGAAAAACTATTTGAACCCTGATAGTTCCGTCTATGTCAAGATCGCTTGTATCGAGATAAAATATCTCGGTTCTTTCCGGGCTTGGTCCGTCAATAGAATCCGCGGGGACAGCGGCGACATACATAGTAAGCGTCGCCGTGCTTTCTGTTGTTATTTCAATTTCGAATATATTTCCGTTTACCCAAAATCCCGACTGAAGCAAGCCATACTCGAATCTGAAATCATCGCTTTCTTTGAAGAAACCTACAAATTCATATTGATCTTGTTCAACATTGGTCCAGTATCCGTTAAGACGGTCCCACAGGAAGTCCAGTTCGTCTGTGATGCCGGGGTCTTCCGGCACAGACTCATCTTCGGAATCATCAGGTACCTCTGTCGGGTCTGTAATACCGGTATCCGGCAGATCTGATTTGTTAAAGCCACCCTTTGCATACATCACTCCGAATATAACCGCTACGCCTACGACAACGACTATTGATACTACTAAAATAATTTTTGCTGTTAATTTCAGTTTAGGATTCATTTTTTTGCCCTCCGTTTTAATGTTTGATATGTTTTCGCTTATTTCATTCGCGTGCATTTGGTTAGCATCTGATATTGCGCTTGTTATTGCTTTCAGAGAAACAGCCATGACATTCTGTCCTATGGTTAAGGATTGCACCTGCAGCCGGACCAGTTTACCAAGCGGTATCATCGGGATTCCGGCAAGACCGCAGAACTTTTCTCCAGTCTGTCTTTCCTGTTCCTCAATCTCGGTTCTGATTGTATTTCTCGCAAGATATAAACGGGATTTTACCGTTCCGGGACTGCACTCCATTACCCGTGAAATTTCCTCAACAGACAGCTCGTTAAAATAGAACAAAACTATTGTCTGCCGCTGCACCTCTGAAAGGCCATCGATAATTCTGCTAAGACGATCTCTCAGATCCGTTCTTTCCGCGTATACAGCCGGCAATAACTCTTCTGATTCCTGTGTATCAATATTAATGATTTCCTGCTCGGAGTCAATCAGTATAGCCATGTTTTTTCGTCTGAGCTGCATGTTGCAAAGATTCTTCGCGATTATCTGAATCCAAACAGAAAATGTCGGCGGACTTTCAAGCGTGTTCAGCTTCCGCCACGCGGTGATAAAGGTTTCTTGCAGAACGTCCTCGGCGTCGCGGTCATTTTTAAGAATCATTCTCGAGAAACCGTATATTTTTTCATAATAGATTGAGTAAAGCCATTCAAAGCTATTCGAGTCGCCGCTTTGAGCCGCAATTACCAGTTCAACTTGTTGTTCGGTCATAGCCATTTTTTTATACCTCCTAACGCCTTTCACCATATAGATGCACTAAAGCAAGTTTTGGTTTAATTTGATAGAAAGTTTTTTAATTATTCATATTCATTATATGACTCTCACTTATTCTCCGGTTTCCCCGTTATCTCCGAAAACAGCTTAATAAGTCCCGCGAATTCCTTTCTGTAAATAACCGCGTAAAATATAAGTGCCGCGACGCAAGCGCCGGAAATCAACAGATTTCTTCCGTCGAGAGTGAATGAAATCGCGGCAAGTATGCTTATTATAATAAGAGAAACAGCCGTTTTTGTATATGACGGAATAGTCCTGTAGAACCGTTGAGCCATAACGGTTCTGAACAAAAACATAGCCGCGGTTGAGACAGCAAGCGCGGATGCCGCTCCTATTAGTTCATACCTCGGAATCAGTACGGCGCAGAGTATAACATTCACGGCGAAACAAATCATGGAACCGACGGTATTTAAAATAGTCTTTTTTGCTATTTCAATCCCGTATACCGTAGTTTCGGCCACTATCATCAGCAAAGGCGCCAATAACATCAATCCGAAGATCGGACGGCTTCCGGCGTAATTCGAGAGAAGTAAAAACAGAACCGGAGACAAGAGTATAAGCAGGCACATCATTACCATCATCGCGAACATAACATAGTCATGCATCCGCATTATTCTATCTTGTTCATTCTTGTAGTTTTTAAAGATATAGGCTGACCAGAAGGTTGCGAAACCTCCTTGTATTATTCCCAAAGCCTGGGAAACCAAAGCAGCAAAGGAAAAAATTCCCAGCATCCCGTCTTCGAGACCCGCGTTTATAAACAGTTTATTTACAAGCTGATTACCCCATAGAAGTACGCTTGAGGGCATTAGTCCCAGCCCGTACTTAAATAACGGGCGGTATGCTTCTTTTTTAAGCGTGTATCTTTTTGGCAGCATTTCTTTTTTCTGCCAGAGAAAAAAGCAAACCGTAAAACAGCCGAGTCCGGCGAGGTTGAACATAGCAAGAACGGTAAAATCCGGTTTGATAAAGACTCCGAATATATAAAAAACTCTTGTGAAAAACTGCAGCGATATACTGACGACCGAAAACATAACCACATTATTTTTCATTCTGTAGGTTATGTTAAAAAAGCGGATCACAACCATAAACAATGTCGTAAAACACATTGAAATCAACAGAGCCGCCTCTTTTTGTCCTTCAAAAAACACGACGCCTATCTGTCCGGGTATCACAAAAATGGTCACTATTGATACCACCGCCAGCGAGATAAATGAAGCCGAAAGACTAAAGGCCGATATTTGTTTATAATCATCCGCGCCTGCCGGCGGTTCGTGAAAAAATCTTATATATGAGTGATCGAGCCCGAGCGTAACTATACTCATGAGCGTGACCGAGGCGTTTATCATCAAATCATAAGGTCCGTGAACCGTCTTATCCACAAACAGATTTACGGCGAAAACAGCAAACGCGTACAGAATAGCGTTGACCCATGTCGCTATGGAGAACTTGAAAATTGAGGATACAAAGGAAACAGGACTCAGCCTTTTGCCGCTTTCACTCATGAGATGAGCTCCTCAAACTGTTTTATCGCCGCATTTATTGTTTTTTTGCTGACGCGTGATTTTTCTATATAACCCATTAATCTTTTTATTTGTGATTCTGTCTTTGCTCCGGTAAACCAACGGAACCAAACCGGTTTTATTTTAAGCCAAACCATCAGGTTTAAAACGGCGAGCGCGAAAAATTTCAGCAGATTAAACCGCGGGATATATCCGTCGGAAAAAGGTATGTCCCTCGGCGGATTAGCGTAAACATCTTCACATAGTTCGGCGATACGCTTATAAGCCGGATTGTCCGGTATCATGCTGTAGTGAGCTTTTATGAGCTCCTCATTAACCGGAAAGTCCCGCTGCTTGTTGTCAAAGCGTTCCAAAAGAACCTCATAACTACCGACAGCGTCGCATCCCTCATATACGACAGGGTCATAATCATCGTATAAACGTTCCGGACGCAGTATCAGACAACTCTTATCAGCATAGTAAACTTCCGCTATTGACGTACTCATCCAGGTAAAAATATCGTCGCAGGCAATCACCCACTCACGGACAGCACGGCCGGATATTATCCTGAAGTTTTCAGGATGTCTCTTTGTCATTTCTTTCAGATATCCGCCTGCCCACTCGCTGGGGTGAGGTCTGTATATGATTATATTGTCCTTTCGGTCATTCAGAAGCCTGTCGAGCCAGTCAAGCGTAACCGACATCGACCGGGCTCCAACCTGTTTGAATCCGGAGAAATCAAGGTTTGTCATATCGTTCAGCTCCTCGATTTCTTTATCGTCCATCGACGCGCAGGTAAACGAACTTATATAAAGTATCCAGTTTTTAACAGTGTCAAGCCCGAACAGTTTCCCGAGCTTCTGTTTATCCATAGAGTATCCTGAAAAACGTCTATCGAGAAAATCCAAGTGAAGAGCGCCGGTAACCACAGCGTTTTCGGGTTTTACTCCATGCGCGATAATCCGGTTTCTCGCCGCCTGACCCCAGCATATGTGTACGCATTTCGCCGCGTTTTGCTTAAGACTGTAAAAATCACTTTGCTCCTGTTCGCGCGAGAGCACCTCCTCCCAGTGGAGATTAATGACCTTGTTGAGTTTTCCGACATTATTGTACACAAATGAGTTGAGCGTCTCGTTGTCATACATCGCCGAGGTCAAAATTACCTTTGGTTTTTTCCAAAGATAGTATTTCATTTTCTTCGGACTCATTAACTGCATCAGTTCAGCGCTGTAACCTCTTTTTTTGAGTTCGGCGATAAGAAGGCAGTCATTTTCAAACTCCCTTACGATATGCTCATAAAGAATAAGGAAATCAAGCCCCACCGCTAAACCTCGCCTGTTTTATTCCGTAACGCGGGAAAATATATCCCCTTTGGTTATGGTACCGAGTCTTTCTCCGCTATAGCGCATATCATTTTTACCGATCAACCGCATACTGAAACTTTCAATTTCACTGCCGAAATAGTCAACCGCCGGCTTTGTTTCAATGATAAACTCAGCCGTGTCCCCGTCAACAGCAACCCTTCCTCTGACCGCCAACATACCGACTTCATATGCGTTGATAACGAGAGTAAACTCCCCCTCGTCGCTAATTGTGAGATAAGGCGGTTCTCCTGCCTGCGTAAAACCGAAGATATCCTTCGCGTCACTTGAGAAAAACGCTACATAACTGTTTTCGAAAACTCCGACAAATGGCGACTCGGATAGGTCATTCGTATCATTTATTTGCCCTAATACGGACGATATAGGGTCATAAGTGATACTTCCCCTAATCTCTTGTTCGTTTATTTCCTGCTGCTGCGGGCTTTCGTCGTTTTTTTTCATCGACATCAGCGTAACAATAAGAAGTGTCAGAGATATCGCCAAAGCAACAATGATAAAAACTATAATCTTTGTTTTTCTTTCCATTCCTACCCCGAAAAAGCATCAATGATAAATAGTGTTTATATGTTCAAAAACCTCGCCGTATTCCTGATCGGTTTCAAATAAATAACGCGCGACGGTCTCCATCAGTTTGAAATCCCGCTCACTGTCAATATCGAGTATTCCAGTATCCTCCATCATTGACCCTACCAGTTTAGCGTCCAAAAAAATTCCGGTGCTGTTCTTAAGATATCCGGGCCGGTAGGCGTAGAGGGAAGCGTTCGCGTCGTATACTTCAGGAGCTTGCTGTCTGGCAATAAAATCCGATTTTATGGCAGTCGTAAGAAAACCTGAGTTTTGCTTTGCGAGTTGATTGAAATACGGGTTTCTTCTCGATTCTGTCAGCGAGAGTGAAATATCCGCCGAAGGCGAGGCTAAAAGAGCGTCAATAACATTCTTTATGTCCGCTGCTTTGCGAAGCGGCGAGGTAATATCCAGATCGATTATTATATCATATTCATCAGAGGTTATTTTTTCCGCTTCGGCAAGGGTATCGCGAATCACATCGATTTTTGAAACCCTGTCACCGGCAAGAGTTTCTTTTCGCTCAATAACAATATGTTTTAAGGATGTATGCGAAAATTGTTCCTTAAGCTCCGGACTGTCTGTATTAAGTGCCAGAAAACAATTGCCGTACCCGGCGGAATAACGTTCGCAAAAAAGGTCATAAGCCGACAGGGTATAGCAGCTTATGGGATAACTCAGAAAGTTCCTGATATTCTTTCCTGTTACTCCTTTAGACCCCGCTCTCGCGCATATCACAACGAGAATATTTTTCATTTCTTTCCTCCTTATGCCAGCGCGAGTTTCAGGGTTTCAACTGCTTTTTTAATCGGGTTAATATTTTCGGCTTTACCGTCAAGTAAATCGAGAAACCGGTTTATCTCTTCGCGATGAATGTCTGTTTCCGGGAGCTTTTCGCCGGTTTTACTGTTTAAATAAAATATCTCGTTATTAATTATATCAGCGACAATGGTCTCATTTTCACATATAAGCTCTATAGACCTGCGATTAGCCCGGCTTGAAAAGTCGAGGTGCAGCGTGAGCAGCATATCGGGATATCTCGCAATATATACCGCGGTGTCCTCGCTTTGAATTTTTAAGTCAGAAAACTGTCCCCATTCGCTTTTTACCGAAAGAGGCGTCCCGAAAAGTTCCGTCAGATAATCCCATTCATGTATCAAATCCAACCGGACTCCCCCGCCTCTATCGGAATGGGCGCTGTAACTGTTTGAATAGTTCTGCGTTTTCCGCCATTCCGGAAGGTATGAAGAACATATCGCCCTTACCGCTGTCGGTTTATATGAAGTAAGCAAATCAGCTACCCGCTTAATTACCGGGGAAAATCTTAAAGGGCAGGCGACGTAATATATTCCGTCCGGTTTCAGTCTGAGCGAACCTATATCAGCCAAAGGGTCTGAAAAAACCGGTTTTTCAATGAAAACCGCTTTGGCACGTCCGGTGATTTGTTTTAGCGTTCCGTAATGTTCGGAGCTGGGGTTTGTTATAAAAACCGCGTCATACTCCGCTTCAAGCTGATCAAATCGTCCGTAGACATGGTTCAGTTTCGCCTTAACCGCATCATCTAATGGGGTGAAGTCATGACGCAGCGCGTCAACGGTAACTTCTTTACCTCTTGTTTCAAGCTCTGATGTGATGTTGAGAAGATGCCGTCTGCCTATCGATCCCAAACCTATAAACAGGAGTTTCATGTATTGGTTCCCTCTATTTCGTCAATAAGCTTGAGAATATCAATATCCGCCTCAAAACAATGCTTAGGCGGAATATTTGACGATTTACCGTCAACACGGCTGAAAAAGTCGATGATTTCCTCGACATAGGCGTTCTCAATTATATTCTCGGCATACCGGTTATCCCGCTGTGCGTTTTCATAACATTCGACCTTGATATCCCGTTTCGAAGCGATATCATAATCATAAAGTGAATCAGGGGTTCCGCCCCAACGAAGATAGAGTTCTTCTGCGAAAATTTCTAACTCCCTAATAGCTTTTCTCGAAACGACATCTATGATAAGCTGTCCTGCCGCTCCGCTTTCATGCGTCATGGTGAGGATATAACAGTCGGGATAATCGATGGTCAAACCGGTCAGTTTTTTTGATTCCGATGAGAAACGAACGATATTTCCGAACGCTTTTATCATCCAGGGCAGCTCAATGGCAAAAAGTTCTCTGCAAGCGTTTGTTTCCTTGTCTTTTACAAAAAAATCAGTATATTTTTCCCACGGATGCCAGTCGGGGAGGTACTGACCCACATGATAACGGTATATGAGCTTGCTTTTCCCGGCGGCGCGTCCTGTAATATACTCTATCTCGGCGCGGTACATAGGCGTTGAGGATAAAAAGAGTACACGCGAGCTTTTCTTCGCCAAGGCGATATTCTCTTCATAACCTTTGCCAGTGAGGTTGATCTCCGAGAAAACATGCGCCCCGTGGTTCAGCAGGGATTTAATTATGTCAGCATGAGCGGACGGAGGCGCGCACACAAAACCTGCATCAGGCATAAAAGAAGCAAGAGCCAACCCGATACAATCGTATACCTGTACGGAAAACAGTTCCGCCGCCTGTCGACGCCGTTCTTGGTTATCGTCCACCCCTGCTATGACGATGTCACCGAAAAATGCCTGCATAAGGCGTATTCTTCGTTTGCCCATCGACCCGAGTCCGACTACCAATACTTTCATAAGCTATTTCCGATCTTTTCAAAATTCAAATCATAAAACGGTTTTCTAAAATCTTTTATATCACTTTTCAAAAATGAAGATATATGAGCGGTTATTTTGCCGGAAACATTATCTCCTTTATACGGATTACTCATGTTTTTGATTTCTTTTCTGAATTCCGGCGAAATCGCTTTTTTGACAGCGTCGGCTATCATATGGCTGTCGGTTTGGCAGTTAAGAACATTCTCCCCCATCTCACGGCCTTTTTGTCTGTTTCCGATATTTACCGCGGGCGTTAAAAAAGCCGGGCTTTCCACTATCGCGCTGCTTGAATTTCCTACCACCACCTTAGCGTAACGCATAGCTGAAAGATAAGCCGCCGCTCCAAGACTGTCAACCAATTTACATTCTGCGCTACTATCACAAAAAGCTGAAATAATCCGGTTTATTGCGTCACCTCCGTCGTCGGCGTTTGCTTTAGTGAAAAGCACCGGAATCGATATTTCTTTTAACGCGGCGAGAAGTATGGCAATCCCGTCCTTTGGGCTGATATCTGCGAGCGTTTCGGGATGATAGGTAGCCAACAGAAATTCTTGATTAAAGTCAAAACCTACGCGGCCGGATAGCTCATTCCTGGATATCGCCGGCAGTTTCGCGGCATTCTCCGCTCCCAATGAACCTACCATATACACCCTGCCGGGATGCTCTCCAAGCTGTATGATACGTTCGCGGTAGCGTTCGGTCGAAGGAAAATGAAGCAGGCTCAGTTTTGTTATGCAATGTCTGAATCCGTCGTCTTTTGCGCCCTCGGTAACATCCCCTCCGCTTATGTGAGCAACGGGAACATCCGACATCGAAGCGGCGAGGGCCGCCGCGAGAGTTTCATATCTGTCTCCGAGCACAACCGCAATATCGGTTTTATGGGATGAAAAATATCGCCAAAAACCTGAAAAGGCGCGCGGAAACGCGGTTGCCATCGGCGTAGCCGCGTTGTTTCGCAGGATATCAATTTTTTTCGCTATCTTGTAGTTTCCCGATTCAATCTCCGAAACAGTATAACCGAGCGAGCCGGCAAGATGAGACCCGGTCACTAAAAGTTTCGGAGGGACACCCTCATTGATCATACAGTCAATGACAGGACGAAGTAAACCGAACTCTGCCCTTGTTCCGGTAATGACAGCCGCGGATTTTCTTTTTTTATCCTTCGTTTCCAAATAACAGTCCTGATGATTTTATTGTTGTATGATACCATATATTGCCGGCTAAAAACAGAGAGCGTCAAATTCATACAGAATAATGATATAATAAAAATAGGAATAGGGAAAATAAAATTCCGGTCAATCCGACGATGGCTTCCGGCACTACGTTGTTGTAAACATAGTGGCTTTGTATTTAAAAAAGACAGATAACGTTTTAGCAAGAAGGGGCTTAGGTCTCTTTTTGTTATTCGGGAAGAAAGCAGTCCGGGTACTTCGCTGTCAGATATTCTACTGTTAACAGCGCAATACAAAGACACATTTAAACGGAAACCACACATGGATAAATTACATGAATATATAAATCTGATAGTTAAGATAGGCGTTAATATTCGAGCCGGTCAGAAACTCTTGATATGGTGTTCCGCAGACACAGCTTCATTTGCGGGAATGGCAATGGAAGCTGCTTATTCTGCAGGGGCTGACAATGTTGAAATCTACCTGGAAAAAAGTGATCCTGACTCCAATTTAACCATAGACAGAGGTAAGGAAAAGCGTTGGATAGATGACGGGTATAGGATGCTATGGTTATACGCCCCTGATCCGAAAAGCCCGAAATATATTCAATGGAAAATGCCGGCTTTACCGTGGACTTTTGCTTGTGTACCCACTCCTAATTGGGCCGGTATGGTATTCCCCCATAAAAAATACGAAAAAGATGCCGTAGACCTATTGTGGGAATCCATCTTTGCCGCCTGTCGTATAAATGAAAATAATACCGAAGAGATTTGGCTAAAACATATTAATACGCTGCAAGCAAAAGTCGACGCGCTGATGAAATACAGCTTTAGATCTTTGCGCTTAAAAAATAGTTTAGGTACGGATTTATTTATTGATTTGCCTCATAATCATGTCTGGTTATCTTGCGTTAATAAAACAAAATCAGGCGACAGATTCATTGCCAATATCCCGACTGAGGAAGTGTTTACCGCGCCGCTTCGTACCGGAGTCAACGGAGTCGTATACGCAAGCAGACCATTCGTGTTTATGGGAGAAACGATAAATGGGATACGACTTGAGTTTGAAAACGGGAAAATCGTCGGATACTCAGCTAAAAAGAATCAACATCTTCTCGAAAAGTTCCTTGCATCTTATAAAAACGCAAATTATCTGGGAGAGGTTGCTCTTGTCCCGCATTCATCACCCATATCCCGGATGAATCTTTTTTGGTATGAGAGTTCTTTCGACGAGAACGCTTCATGCCATATTGCTTTTGGACACGGATATCAGCAAACCATTAAAGATACAAGTGGGAAGGATGAGCAGAAATTGCTTGCGATGGAATTGAATCAATCTCCTGTTCACGAGGACTTGATGATTGGGACGGCGGATACGGAAATAACCGGTACAACACAAAACAATCATCCGGTTAGCATATTTAGTAATGGGGAATGGAGAATATAACCGTAGAAAGCAGGAACGGTAAAGAAGCCATTGATTCCCTCTCTCTATTGATGAGTCATAGGGATGATTCTCTTGACATAGTCCTACAGTGGAGAAGACAGAAGTAACGAAATGACCATTGGCAATAACGAACATATGTTTTATAATGACAGCGCTACCTCTTTTACCCGAGTATCGAACAGAAAATCCTGTAAAATCCGGAGATAAAACTTATGAATAAACCAATCGTTCTGTTCATAATCGATGTATTGCTGCTTTCTCTCAGCGGGGGGTGCAAGAAGATTGTGGCTGAGACGCAATCCCCGCAAGTATATGACTTACCAGCGCAAACCACGATTCCTCAGATTGCGGATGATACTTCTGATTCTGTACAGCAACCGGAAGACCCCGAAGAAAAGCATGAACAGGAATCTGAAGCGGAAGACGACCTCCAACCTAAGAAATCAGATTGGGAAGCCCTGACACCCGAGGAAAAAGAGGTCTTGGACAAATTTCGCAACGAACCGAAAGAACCCTGGGGCGAAAAGGATATCTCCATTTATTCAATCTATGGAGATGTATTGAAAACGCCATATATATCCTCAGATCCTGAAAAAAACTTGCTGACCCGTGGTGCATCCTTGGTTGAATATTATAAAAGCGTCAGTTACAGAGGGGTCATAATCGGAGAAAATGCTATTGACGCTCTCAAAAGAATCGAAGTACCTAAACAAGCGATTTATCATCACAATTATAATTACGGTTCTCTTGAAGAGTACGAAGGCTATGATAAATCTTATGATTTTAAGGAGGTATGCGAATGGATAGAATTGATGAAAGATACGACTTGTACATTGTTTATTGGTTTCTTTTTTAATGAAAACTTTGATCTTCTTCAAGTTGAGTGTCTTGAAGACGGAATGACAATATACCACTGTATGATAAGTGTTCATCAAGAAAGAGTAATAGATTATAGTACTGGCACTATTAGATACAGCAATATCATACCTAATAATAAGATTACCTGATTCAGAAAACACAGAGAGGAGAAATGAGTGGACAAAAGGGGACGTACCATACGTCCTGCTATTTACGGAATGATAAAGATTTAAAACCTACACAGAAACAAAAAAGAGATCAAAGCAAGGAGAAACGATGCCGCGAATTGAAAGAAGAAAAAGCAGCACGGGAATATATAACATCATGGCACGCGGAATCGGTCAGCAAAGGATATTTGAGCAAAGGGTACCAATCAGGCAAATCGTCAGAGTAACAGGAGTAAGCAAATGAAGGATAGAGTATTGGGGGAGCGGGCGCGGCAATTAAATCAGACATACGGTACGTCCCCTTTTGTCGAAATACTTATATTTTCATTCTGCGAGTTGGGGAGATCCTGAAACTATAGAAAGAATTAAGAACAAGCCGGAAACAATAACCTTTGGAGGGAATATGTTTTATATTAACTGGCCATAAATTTGACAAAAAGGGGAAAGCTGTGAAAACTGTGAAATTATACATAATTCTATCAACAATTATTGCTCTTTCATTAATTGTTTCATCTGTTGTAGTTAACTATTCAGATCCTACTATATGGGTTAATTCTAAAGAAATAACTGCTTATATAATTCCAAATCGGTTAATCGATGCCAATGCAGGAATGACTATTGATCTGCAAGAGATCGGTTTAGATAATTTGGTTATCAGAAGAAAAGAAAAAGGAAAAACCAATTATTTTAATGAATTTGTATTATATGTATATATTTTAGGTGATTATAATTTTTCGAAGAGTTCATTACATGATTCATATTTAGCTGTAGAAAAAGAAGATGCCCTACTGCTGTTTGATTTAGGCAAGGATATAATGGAGGATATACTTTACCTTAATGATGTTGATGGAGACGGAATTGATGAGATTATAATACACCAGACTTTAGGTATGACAGGTGGAGCAGGGCAATACTCATCACGAATACTTAAAGTAGTTGAAGATGAAATACAAGAGATATTTAGTTCATCACCTGACAATGTATTTAATACGAGTTTCACAAGTGAGTTTTTGGATGATAAGCAACTGTCGATCAGAAATGAAAGGACTGGATACAGCAAGGTCATTGATATTACAAAAAGAATTAATGGGGAGTTTTTTATTGAACGGGGGGAACTAATCAACAGAGATAAAATATTGTGTGACAGCTTTTACAGTTTTATACCAGAGGATACCGATAATGATGGGGTTTTTGAAATAATTGCTTTTCAATATGTGTCTATTCTAACCCATGCAGGCTATATCGGATATACTAAATGTGTTATTAAGTTTAATTTGAGCTCCCAAAATTTTGAGGTAATAAGTTCCGAATTTTTTGTTTGAGAGATACTGCTCTCCTAACATTATATGATTAGGCTTACGAAGCCTGCAGAATGTAACGAAATCCGGTTAAAAGGGAAACTAAATAGTAGGATTCCGACGAATTAGCTAAAGCCGTGAAGCGGAGAATAAATATTACGTAAAAATATCCCCAATAATCGAAATGGCTGAAAAAATCGGGAAAAAGGACAATCACTTCTGGATTTGATTTCTCGGTCGGGCTACGCCCTTCCTTCAAAATCAAATTCGTCTTCCAAAACCAAACTATCATCATAACTCCAGAGATACCAATTAAGCAGTTGCCAAGACACTCCCAACGGACATGAAATTTACTGGCTTATTCCCGCCTCTGATTTTTCACAAAGTTACCTGCATTCCCGGTAGACAGAGATTAATCTCACCTCCCGGCTATTCAACCACCCACAGAGA
>Ga0082212_10003321_pt1 | contig 22930 bp, 22 predicted proteins | sample TergutNt197P3_FD_71548 | JGI IMG/M metagenome (GOLD analysis project Ga0082212, IMG submission 71548) | Neocapritermes taracua P3 segment gut microbial communities from Petit-Saut dam, French Guiana - Nt197 P3 | ecosystem: Host-associated > Arthropoda: Insects > Digestive system > Gut ...
AGTCGATGGTGAATGGATTCATTATGTTTGTTCCTGCTTATGAAACAACGGCGGTCGGACAATTGGCGGCCGGACAATTTTAGGATATTTTATTTTTCCGTCAAGCATACAACTCTCAATAGGCTCAATTTTGAAGAGGAGTAATGAAGTTCTCCGCTTGCAGGAATCACAATAGCGGCTACAATGGAGTGCTGAATGCCGCACTCGAACTTGAATTTACAACAATTATCGCGTTACCTTCATCTGCCCGATGTCCAGATTCGGAAGTTGGTGGACAAGGGGGCGATTCCGAGTCGGCGGGTGAATGGAGAATTGATTTTTTCGCGGGATGAAGTACACCGCTGGTTGGAGCAACGGATCGGTGTTTCGGACGAAGCGGAATTGGTGCAAGTCGAAGAAGCCCTAACAAAATCGATTCCGCCGGGCACCGTGGAAGATGAGGTGTCGTTGGCATCGTTGATCCCTGCCGGAGCGGTGGCGGTGCCGCTGTTGGCGAGGACGAGAGATTCGGTCATTCGTTCGATGGTGCAGATGGCAGGTTCGACGGGGTTGTTGTGGGACACGGATGCAATGGCGGAGGTGGTCAAGGCTCGTGAGGATTTACACTCGACGGCATTGGATAATGGGGTGGCGTTGTTGCATCCTCGCCGTCCGATGCCGAGTTTGTTGGGGGACACTTTTTTGTCGGTAGGCATTGTGCCGAGTGGCGTGCCGTTTGGGGGGGCGTCGGGGTTGACGGACGTGTTTTTTTTGATTTGTTCGATGGATGATCGGGTGCATTTACGAATATTAACTCGTTTGAGTCGGATGTTGACGTATCAGGATTTTTTGAGTCGATTACGGAAGTCTTCGAGTGAGGTGGAGGTTCGCGAATTGGTTTCAGAGGTGGAGGGGGCGATTAGCTCAGTTGGTTAGAGCGTCTGGTTTACACCCAGAAGGTCGGCGGATCGTGACCGTCATCGCCCAGTGGCGTAAAGCCTTGTATGTAAAGTGTTTGCGGCACTTTGAATTTCAGTTATAATGGGTATGGAACACCCTTCCACATCGTCCAAATGAAGAGTTGACGATGTGGGAGGCATTTCACTGAAAGAGGTGCGCCTATGCAAACTAAACTGAAAGAACCAAAATTGTGCGAAGACCGGGGACGATTTTTCGTCTGGCTCGAAGGAAAAAGACATTATCTCTCCGCCAAAGGGCGGAAGGATGCCGAAGTAAAACGCAAGCAATTCCTTGCCAACCTTTGGCTTGGAAATGCTCCGGTACCATCGGGAACCGGCAGGAGTAGCCCACCCGTGCAAAAAAACGGTGGCAGTCTGCCGCTGGGTGTCGAAACTGACGATATGCTCGTAGCAGAACTCGGCGACGAGTTTCTGGAATACCATACCCTCCGTTTGAGCAAAACCGAAATCCAAAACTACAAATACGCCATCGGCTACCTTGTTGAACTCTTCGGAAGTCTGCCCGTCAATGAAATCACTCCAAAGAAACTTCGCTCTGTACGTGATTTAATGGTACAAAGTGGGCGGCTTTGTCGGAAAACGGTCAACAGCTTTGTCACCAGACTCGTCAGGGTTTTTGCATGGGGTTGTGAAGAAGAATGGGTCGGCGCAAATGTGGCAGGAGCGTTGAAGATGATCAAGCACCTGCCGCAGGGAGAAATAGGGACTTTCGACCACAAAGAGCGTGAACCCGTTCCAGACGATGTGATCCGTAGAACGTTGCCGTTTATGCCACCGACACTTCGCGCAATGGTGCAGTTGCAACGCATTCTCGGCTTGCGTCCTAATGAAATTTTCAAGATGCGAGTCGGAGATATTGACACCACACGAGGAAACGGGCTGTGGTATTACGTGCCGGGTTCCTACAAGACTGCCCGATTCGTTGGCAAAATCGTGTTTCCTATGGGTAAACCGGAGCAGAAATTGATTGCACCGTACCTCGTGGACAAGAAGCCGGATGCAACGGTATTCTCGCCGCGCACGGCAATGGAAGAACGGAAAGCCGAAAGACAGGCATACCGAAAGACCAAAATTTCTCCTTCACGAGCGGCACGGGACAAGGCAAGAGCAGCAAAACCTTCACGGTATTCCGAATCTTATAAACGGGATTCCTACCGTCAAGCGATAGAGCATGCTATCGCAAAGGGAAATAAGGTATTGCCGGAAGATCAGAAAATCCCGCATTGGTATCCATACTTGCTGAGAAACTCTGCCGCTACCGCTATCGAATTGGAGCACGGACTTGATGAAGCTCAAGCGGCGTTAGGGCACACATCGGCAAATATGACGAAACGGTACTCAAAAGCCCAGCTGAAACAGCGGGAAAAATTGGCTCACAGTCGGGTAAATCCATTTGAACAACCGCCTGAAAATCCGTCCGAGTAGGAACACCGGTTCCCACTATACCCAAAAACATCGGGAAAAATAGCGGGAACGGGAACAGCGGGAATAACGAAAACGTGCAAAATGACATTTTGCACCAGACAGAATTCAGCAAGTCGAGACCGTGTAGAGGGGGTATGTGTTTGTCTACACCCTACAATCTACGCATAAATCCCGATAAATAGCACACATTTGTAGATTTTAGTTTTGGCGAAGGGATAATTTACTACTGCCGGACAAAGATTGAGTGAGTTTCTGAAGCAGGGGAGATATGATATACTGCTCTTTCACAGCTTTTTTGATGCAAAGTTTGGGAGGTTGGAAGGCGATCACGGTTCCGCCGGTAGCAATTTGTAATGGCAGAAAATATGAAATCTACAAAACACCCCTAAAACACGGAAATAATACACTTTTGTAGATGTTTTGTCAGGGGGTTACGGCGGTCCCGACGGGAACATTGAGGCAAGCACTTATCGGTGTAAAAAGTGAATTTGCACTTTTTTGCTTTTCCCACTATTCCCGTTCCCGCTATTTTTCCCGGTAAAAACTGATATAGCGGGAACCGAGGGCAGTACGAATGACCACTTTTCACTCAATCGGTCGTCCGGTTTCCAACATTTGCTGGCAGTGGCAGTGAAACTATCGAAAACACCGGTGAATAATAGGGTTCCACTGCCACTGCCAGAGACACTCATTATGCAGAAACCGTAATTTCCCGTCGAACCGATGCCCCACTTTACGGCACTTTTCCCGTCGATGTGGTAGCCTACTTTACAAGATCGATACCCTACTTTAGCAGACCGATACCCCACTTTACAAGACTGATACCCTAGTTTAGCAGATGTGATACCCCACATAAACATGCTTTTGAGCCTAGAAAACAAGGCACTTCAAAATCCCTAACTAACAATAACTACCAGTTGACTAACAGAATAACTACCAATAAACTATCCGATAAGAATTTGCTCCGCTCCGGCGTGGCTACGCCCCGCCTACGCTCCACAAATTCTATTTTTTAATTGTGGGTTCAGAAAAAGAGTTGTCCTTGTTCTCGTTGCTTCTCTTTCTGGCTTTGTCATGCTGCACTCCGGTTCCTCATTCTGCCGATTATCTCGAATCGACCCTAGGGCGTTCTGGGAGCATCTAGTGCCGACACTGCCAAAAGCTAGCTTTGGCATCCATTTCTGCCCCGAATGTTGCGCCGCCGTTCCGATTTCCATTCTGCCGACAAAATCGGAACCGCGCCGGTCTCAATCCTGCCGATAATCTGCGGTATTCTGCCGGCAAAAGGACGCAATCGACGAGACACGTAATAATAACGTATGCCATAATCGCCGATGTGCTGTCTCGATAATCCTCATTTGGTTTTTATCTTACCACATCCCCGGTATAATTGAAGCAGGTGGGATCGGCGTTACCGGCGCAGCCCATTTCAATTCTGCGGACTATATCGTGCGCGCAAGTCTGTAGAAACCAAGCATCAGCACAAATGATCAATCCTGCTGTCTGAACCACAGATTAGCTCCCGTTCGAAATCCGTAACGCAATCCTCGAAAACGTCCAATTTTTGCTCGCTCTTGCACTTCGACCCCCACGGCACTTAAAGTGCCTGGGGGTGGTGATTTTGCGACTCTAACACGGCAAAACAAGTTTCTCGATTATTTCTTTTTCTTCTGCCAACTATATCTCCTTTTGAATATCAACGCCCTACCAATTCTCATCGAGAATTGGTAGGGCAATTCATTGGTATAAATTGCAAAACCGTTGCACACAAATTGGTCAGGAACCGTAACGATTGCTAAAAACCAGCTTATTTTGTGGCAAATAACGGTGAGTAAAAATACTCAAACATTTCCACAAGTTAGCTTTATGAAAAGGAAAAAATATGGTTGCAACTATTCCCCCAACGCCCAAGAAAGGCACAAGATTTTACGATGCGGTCAACGCTCGCTATGCCGAGATGTTGCCGATTATCACCAAGACCGCAATGCTCGCTTTTGCACAACAAGATTGCGAGGCAAGAAATGAAGCCGTCCAGAACACGAAAGTTTGGGCGCTCATTCTTCTTCATCAGTTGGCAATCAATGGCAGACTTGATGAGGCAAAAGCCGCACCAATCGCAAAGTTCGCTGTTGGCAGACATTGTGAAGGACGTATCGCTGGCACAGCCACCAGTACGGTCGATGTGCTTGCGGACAGATGTAAGAGCCTTGGTCGTGTACGAGTTGTACACGATGATTACATTGCCGATTCTTTTCAGTCTGAAGCGACGAGACTATCTGCGAGATACCCAGTTGCTCGAACTGTCCAATTCAAAATGGACTTCTTTGAAGGTTGGCTTCAAGAGCAGTCGGAACGAGATCGGTCAATCATTTTGGACTTAGCGACTGGCGAAACCACCGGAGCCGTTGCTCGCAAGTACGGCGTTTCGGATGGCTTGATTAGTCAGTATCGAAAGCGATACCGTTCCAGTTGGAATGAGTACATTGCCGACAAGAAGGCAGCCGCCGAAGAAGCGGCGTGAACGTTTTAACGGCTCCCTCATTCGGAGCCGTCTTTGTATCGAAATCAGTTTTTTTTGAAAGGAATTTTATGTATCACAAATTTTTTGTTGGATTTTTCATTGCCGCTTTTGTTTGCGGCATAATGCTCATTTGCGGTGCGACCGCCGAGGCGAGTGTGGGGTCATTCCCGGATATTCAGTGTGCCGCCGCTCCCGTTCTCGTGAATCCCATCGTCAATTTTGTCATTATTCTGATAACGGTCGCTGCCATCTTTTTGTAAGGCGGCAACCGAAGGCGGCAGAAAATATCTGTCGCTTCTCTTTTTTTTACCCGTTACGGGGAACGTTCTCCTTGATATGAAGGTCAGGGCGATTTGAGTGGCTGGTATACCAAACGACTACAATAAATCGTTTTAAGATGCAACGCAAGATTGTCAATATCGGGAAATAACGAATAGTCGTGAATTCCCAAGCGATTGAGTTCGACAAGTATTTTTGTTTTGGCATTCGCTGGCACGATGTATTGGGCAAACGAATGTGGTTCTCCTTGGAAAATCTTATGAAAATCCAGTGGAGGTTTTATGCCTGCTTTTCCCGATTGTGTAACTGGTAAATGAAACGTAAATCGGCTTGCCTGTGCCGTTATTCGAGAAGTAATGATGGTAGGAATAATTGGAATGACTGGTATGCCCTTTAATTGTTTGTATCCGGCACACGCATTAAATGGTTGCGAGTCGAAAAGACAACTTTCGATAAACTCCGCAATATGTGGGCGGTGTTTAGACACGATGTCGTCGAATGGTGAAGGCGGATTATTCGATTGCCCATCATAAACCTTGGGTAACTTTCTCGGAAATAGGCGGTAGACGCAACCGTTTTTCTTAATGTCCCTTTCACTTCTGCAAGCAAAATATAGTGCAACGAGCGGACTGAGCGACCAATCCAAGAGGCGGGTAGGAAGCCCATGGTGTTGGGCAGCAAAGTACACTCGTATTGCCGGAATATCACCAAAATAGGAGTAGGCACCATGCCGAAATCTTTGATTGATTATGCGTTCATGTTTTAGAACATCATCCCACTTGTTAGGTGATCTAAAACTTTCCATTTGATTTACCGTGTTAGCATAATCCTCTTCTCTTGTACTTCTCAGTACGGTTGGTTGTAGTTCCCATGTATCGTCAGAATGTCCACGATACCAGAACAGCGACTCTCCCATCCCGGCATCCCAGCATTTTTCTTCGATTTTCATAACATTACAAAGAATATCAGAGACCGACGTAATTGTTTTGATTTCTTCGCTCATGACACATTTCCTTTCTGCTATTCCAGCACCTTGTTACATTCCCACAATGTACAGTCGAACCGAAAAAAATCAAGATGGGACGTATTCATCTGAACTTTTGCAAATTTAACAACTCCTTTGACCAACACAGAATCGTTCAAACCACTATCGGCAAGATAACTGAAATTCTGAACACGCACTTGCTGGAATGGATACGTGTGCTTGGTTCAATCCCAGATATTCAGTGTACCACCGTACCTGTTCTTGTTAAACCGATAGCACATTTCATCGTGCTGCTCGTTACGGTCGTTGCCATCTTTTTGTAAAAGGCGGCATGACCGGAGGCGGCGGAATATATCTGCCGCTCTTCTCGTCTTTTCTTTTTTTACATTGGGGGGTTGATTTTTTCCAAAATGTCTGCTAAACTCACCTGCGAAATTCAGAATTCCGTCCGGTGCATACCGGATTGATTAAACTAGAGTTCGTCAGCATTCAAAAGCCGCCGAAAGGCGGATTGGTTGGCTTCACGATCGAAACGGCTTTGCCGTGTGATGATAACCTTTGATACTGAAAGTGACGCACTCCCGGAAAGGGAGCGTCTGCGCAGTATCAGTGGAAAGTCTTCAGCGCACGTTATTGTCGCACCGCATTCGATCGCGGGAAGGAACCATCTTTTGAACGCATCGCTCCTGTCTTGCGCAGGACGCAGGACAGTCTTGCTGGCGAACTCGGTAAAAATGCCTATGTCAATTCATACAACCATCGAATCGAACATCCATAATTTGAGTGATCTCACTCATATTTTGGATTCGCAGGGAATTCCTTGGGAGAGAACGCCCGTAACTTTCAAAGGTTCCAATGAAAGAGCCTTTTGTGGGGTTCTTGCTCGGATGAATGGCGAATCGGTGTTAATTTTCCAAGATTATCCCGATAGTGCTTTTGTTTTTCAGTCGGAAGGGCGAATGTTCCGTAACCGTGCCAGTGCGGTAGGAATCGCCCTGGATAGCATGGAACACGTCGCACGCAAAAGAGAGGAAGAAGAAAGGCAACGCCAAAAGATTGCGGTGGAACAGCAGAAAGAACGCCAGTTGGGATTTCACCAACAAGCGGCTGATGTTTTGCAACGTCTGGAAGCGGAAAGGGCTACAAAACGGCAGAAACAAAACAAACTGAACCCCAACTCGTTATCTGATTCATCGTCCGGCGGTTCGTTCGACGATGTTATCGGAAAATGTCATCAACAGAACGCTTTACGTAAAATTATCGAATCGCTTGAAACATTGGATCGGAATACAGGATTGTCTCTCTATTCCCAAGAAACCCTTGAAGACGAAACTATCGAACTAACCCTACGAGGATAAAATTATGCCCACTATTCAAATCGAAATTAACGGATCACTTCGAGAAGTAACAAAAAAGGAACTCTTCGCCCTTGCCAAGAACGGAGAGATTTCGCCGGAAACACCACTTCATTACGACGGGAAAATCACTGTTTGCAGAAAAGCCCAAGGTATTGTTTTCGCCCAAGCATCGGCGGGCAATACCGCTCAGGCTGACGAATTTGACCATGCGCAGACAATGAAGCCGAGCCGAAAAAATACCGGCGGTGACACCCTCGACGCTGCGGTAACGATGCGTCCGAAGACTGCACCGCCGCTTGCAGGGGACAATCTTGATGCTGCGGTAACAATGCGTCCAATGACTCCTCCGAGTGAACGCAAAACCAATAAACAAAAAACGTCATCCGCTGCCGGTGAACTTAAACGAGGTGATGTACTTGATGGCAAGTATCAGATCATCAAAAAACTCGGTCAAGGCGGGATGGGAGCTGTTTACAGGGTGATCGACGACACGACCGACGTAGAATATGCCGTCAAAGTCGTCTTGCCAGAGTACATTGAAGACCCTGCGGCACTCAAGGAACTACGATCCGAACTGGCAAAAGCCCAGTCGTTTACGCATCAAAACCTTCTCAGTTACAAATTCTTTGCTGATACCGGACCGGTCAAGTATATTGTCATGGAACTGATCGATGGTGAAGACCTCGAAGAATATCGGTTGCGAAAGGGTGGAAAACTTCAGGAAGCTGAAGCCAAGAAAATTGCCACTCAAATACTGAACGGTCTCAATTATTTCCACGATAAGGGATTGGTTCATCTTGACCTAAAACCGCAAAACATCATGGTATCCAAGTCAGGCGAAGTAAAAATCACGGACTACGGTATCTCGAAATCAATCAAGGAGCAAATCGAAGCCGGAACGCAAGATGCGGAGATGGCGGCTGGAACGCTTTGCTTCATGGCTCCTGAACAACTGAATGGATCCCTTTGTGATCGTCGAACGGACATTTATGCTCTTGGGCTGATATTTTATCAACTCCTTCATGGCGAGTTTCCATTTTCGTTGAAATCGAAGGAATCCATCGTGGCTTGGCATCTCGATACAAAGCACATCTGCCCACCAACCGGTTCGTCCGCTTTCGATCAGGTGATCGCAAAAGCAATTTCATTTGATGCAACACAACGATTCACCAATTGTGCCGAAATTGCCAAACTTATCACGACAAAAAAGAGCAAACGTACTTCATCTCAATCCAAGCACCGTTCTGACCCTATTCAAGATGTCAAACGCTTCATCGACAGTGGAGGCGATGTTAACGAAAGAATCGATCAAGACGGTGCAACACGGTTACATTATGCCGCAGAGAATAACAATGTTGAACTTCTCGTTGCTCTTGTCAATGCGGGAGCCGATGTCAACTCGAAGATAAAAGACAGGTTACAGTCTCTGACACCATTGCACTATGCAGTTGACGGCAATGCTCCTGAAGCCATCAACGCACTCATCAAAGCGGGAGCAGATATTAACGTGCGAGACAAAGATGGATACACCCCACTCCACAGAGCCTTGTGGAGAAATTCCTTTGAAGCCATTGATGCTCTCGTTGATGCCGGAGCAGACCTCAATGCGAGAACAGTGGACGGCGAAACGCCACTAATCTATGCTGTAACGTGGATGCTTGCAGAAAACAACGAGGCTCTCGAAGATGCTCTCACTTACGATGACATGCCCGATATTGTTGCCTATACTATCGGAACCCTCCTCGCTTCAGGTGCCGATGCCAATGCCAGAGATAAAGACGAATTCACAGCGTTGCACCATGCCGCATGTTCGAATGAGGAAGACGCTGTTACCATCGTTTCTGAACTCATTCGCGGAGGAGCCGATGTCAATGCAAAAATAGAGGCAACCGGCGTAACGCCATTACATTTAGCCGCTGAATGCAATGCCTTTTTGGTTATCCAAGCACTGGTCAATGCGGGAGCCGACATTAATGCCAAAAATGTAAATGGTGGCATGCCGATGGACGTTGCTGTAAACTGCAATGCCAATGAAACCATTGATGTTCTCGTTCAAGCAGGAGCCACGCGTCCAGTAACTGTTGCTTCTACACTTTCATTCCTTTCGAGTATATTGCAGGTTGCTGCGGTGATTCTTGGTGCGATTGGGCTTGCTCGTTACTTTTTCGATGACGACGATTATGATTACTACAGATGGAGGTGGAGATACTGGTAATGCGACAACTTGATCTCGACCAACCAGATATAGAGTTGTCCGAATCGGATGCTCCAAGTAGCGTCATAGTTCAATGGAACTACGAGGGCGAGGAACGTACAACGTTTCTCTATGCCAAGCAGACTTTGGAGTTCGGACGAGAATCGGCTTGTGATGTTTGCTTGCGTGTCGAACCGGTCGATGTCGAGTCCAACAAGGAAGCAACTTTGAAAATCAGTCGTCGGCAGTTTCGTTTGTCCGTTGAGAATGATACCGTGCAAATTACCGACCTCGGCAGTGCCTACGGAACAAGCGTCAATGCAACCAAACTCGAACCCAATAAACCGGCTGTGATCCAAGGCGGAGAAATAACTGTGGCGGATTGTCTGCGATTGTCTGTACGAATTGAAAAGGACGACGGCAAGATTAACGCCATTCGATTGCGGCGAGTTAACAATCTGCCCGGTACAGAATATGTTTGTCTCACCGGTGAAGGTACTATTGACATTGGCGAAGACGCACTGCTTCGATTGCCATTGTTATCCTCTCGGCAAAATCGTTCTCGTGCTTTGGACATTGGTCAGGAGCATGCTACTAGACATTCCGCTGTGATCCTTACGATTGACGGCGGAATCCATATCAAACGAACAGGAAATGATTCCATTACGGTTAATCAGGTGGAACTCACATCAAATCAATCGGTTCCTTTTCCTGAAAACGGAATCATTCAAATTGGAAACTCATTTTTTAACATCTCAACCTTATGAAAAAGACATTCAACGAAATTAGCCTTCTCCTGAAGGCGGGCTACAAACTGATCCATTTCTGTTCGCAGGAGGAACAACGTTCCCGGCAGGAACTGATCCGAATCGCAAAAGAAGGGCAACGTGAGCGGGACATTTTCTTCTGGAAAATGACCGATGGTTTCAAGACCGCCGATCTTGCAGAAGCCAAAGATGCCGCCGGAACCGACAAACCGGACAAGGCGATGCAATGGATTGTTGATCGGGAACAAAAGAACTGCAAACCGTCAATCTATGTTTTCGTCGATCTGCATCACAATGTTTCTGGGCGTAACAGCAATGCGCTCGTGATTCGCAAACTCAAAGATACGGTCAACGATCTCGAAAGAACGTTGAGTGCCATCGTTCTCCTTTCGGGTCCGCAACTTGAAATTCCCGCTGAACTCGAAAAGGAAATCGTCATCGTTGATTTTGAATTTCCAACGGTCGATGAACTGACTACCAGATTTACCGACATCGTGAACGAATATCGCAGTGGTATCACAATCAATCTGGTCGATCCAGAACGCGGAATTCCTGACGAAAAAACAGGCATCACGGAACTGGCAAAGGCGGCAAAAGGATTGACCATGAGTGAAGCGGAACTCGCCCTTGGAAAAGCGATTACGGAAGATAAGGTTCTAGATCTCAACGATATTCAATCCATCGTTGAAGAGAAAAAACAAATCGTTCGCAAAACCGGCATCTTGACATTCGAGACACAGGGAGAAATGAGCGAAGTCGGTGGTTTGGAACAACTGAAACACTGGCTTACGAAACGCCAGAACATTTTTAGTGAAGATGCCACCAAGTACGGTCTGTTGCCGCCAAAGGGAGTTTTGCTGACCGGTGTTCCCGGTTGTGGAAAAAGTCTCTGCTCTAAAGCAATGGCGAGTTTTTGGAACATTCCAATCTTGCGTCTCGATATGGGAGCAATCTATGGAGGACTCGTCGGTCAATCGGAGGCAAACATCCGCAAAGCAATTCGATGTGCAGAGGCAATGGCTCCGTGTATCCTGATGATCGATGAAATCGAAAAAGGCATGGCTGGTGCGTCTGGTTCCGGTGGGGACGGCGGAACCGGCACACGGGTTTTCGGAGCACTTTTAACGTGGATGAGCGACCAAACAGCGGGAGTGTTCATTGTTGCTACCGCCAACGAGTTTGACAAACTCCCTCCCGAAATGCTACGAAAAGGTCGTTTTGACGAAATCTTTTTTGTCGATTTTCCGCATGCCGGAGAGCGAGAACAGATTTTCAAAATCCATGTCAACAAAGCATTGTTGCGTAAAAAGCCAGCTCTTTCGGATTCGGAACGGAAAAAGTTTGTAGAATCGTTCGGGTTCGACAAGGCTCATGAAATCACGAAGAGCGACAAAGATGGTCGCATTCAGACCTTGAAGGGAACGCTTTCGCAACTGAGCAAGGAATACACTGGCTCGGAAATTGAGGAAGCGGTCAAGAGTGCGATGATTGATGCCTTTGCAGATGGAAAACGTGAATTCACCGCACACGATGTTGCCAAGTCGTTGGCATCGACCGTTCCGTTGATCGATACAATGAGTGATCGCATTGAAAAGATTCGAGCAAAGGCACGTGAATGTGCCGTAGCCGCTTCAATGGGAGCCGATTTAGACGAATCGCCGACAGTCATTGAAAAAGAAACTGTTACTGTCGGCACTGATAATAAGCCAAGTTATGGAGGAAGAAGAATCGATTTATAACACCGACGAATAATCATGCAACTACCACGAGAAATAAAAATTAGAATCAGACCAAACGGCAAGGTAGAATTGGAAACCGAAGGGTTCGTCGGTTCCTCTTGCGCCGATGTTTCCGAATTTTTCGAGAAACTCTTAATCGGTAATAGAGATGATGAAGGAAGCGTTCACCGTGAATTCAAGCCGGAATACTATCTGGCGGAAACAAATTTGGAACAAGCGAATGAAGATTACTTGTAATCCTCCCATACCATTCGGAGACTTCAAGATTCTTCTCCAGCCGAATGGCAAGATCGTTGTTCCGGACCTTGCAGAGGGTTTGATTTCAGCTCTTCAACAAGTTGGAGCCGACCGTCGGTTATGGGAAAAATCGGAATGTGCTGTTACTGAACCAAAGTTGAAACGAAATCGCCATCGGTTGCCGGAGTTTATTGAAGAAGTACGCCAACAGATGCAACCGTGCCGTTTGTGTGAACGCCGATGTCAGGTCAACCGGCTTTCCGGCGAAGTCGGCTTTTGCGGTCTCGATCATCACTTCCGATTATTTGCCGGTTCAAATCTTTACAATGAGGGCGCATTGGTCGGCGCACCAACATTTGGAGTATTTTTATCGGGTTGTACATTACGCTGTCGGACTTGTTACCGTCCTGAAAATTGGAATATTGATCAGGGGATATTATTTTCACCACAACGTCTTGCGTCAATGCTCGACGATGCGGCAAAAAGTGGCAGTCGGTCATGGATGTTCCTCGGCGGTAATCCTGATCAGTCTGTTTTGGGAATTTTGGAAGCGTTACAGTTTACGCAGTCGGATATTCCGGTCGTGTGGAACACGGCATTATGGTCAACACCGGAAATCCTTTCAATTTTATGTGAAATCGTTGACATTTGGGTTATCGACATCAAATTCGGTAACAACGAATGCGCCGCTCAGGAGTCCGGCGTTTCCGATTACGTCGAAACGATTGTTCGAAATATCGAATTATTGAAGGACGAATCGTATATCGTTTTGAGACATGGAGTTCAGCAGGGACACATTGAATGTTGCTCAATACCAGTTCGCAAACTGACAGATCAAATGGGATGTGTTGTTTATTTGGAGCATGATGTATTTGATCGTGGCAAGGATTTGTTTGGTGCTGCGCTTGGTTTATAGGTACAGAACTTGAACGAACGCACGGCTTTGCGGTTGCCTTTTTTATCGTCTGATGTCAGGCGAGTTGGTGGTTGATATTGCGGGTAAAGGGTGATACAATGGTTGCCAAATAGATTTTCACTGTCACCATTCACAACGCCTTGTTTCCGAAGTTGTTGAGTGAGGAATCTGAAGTTTGACTTACAATAGATATTTAGGTGCCTTATGTCTAGTGAAATTATTGCTGCAATTATCGGAGCCGCCGTCGGTGCTACGGTTGGTGCTCTCATTACCTATTTTCTTCAAAAACACCACGAAACACAGAAGGAAGCACATGAGCGTAGAATGCAAATTTTCCGTCTCCTCATTTCTACTCGTTTCAGCGGGGCGTATCATTGGGGACGCATTGAAGCATTAAACATGATCCCAATTGATTTTCCAGCAGATAACAAGAAATGGGCATCGGTTGCGGCTGCTTGGCGAGAGTATCTGGATAGTATGACAGAAAAGCCCGGAGAAACCGATGAAGCTAGAATGGACAGATCGAAGACAATACCTGATCGTCATGTCGATTTGCTTCATGCAATGGGAGTATCTTTGGGGTACTCTTTCGACAAGGTAATGTTAAAAAACGAGGCGTATTTCCCCAAAGGATTAGCCGATTGGTTATATGCACAGGAATTGAAGACGCATTTGGAGACGGCGGAATTGTTACGAGACCGCAAAGCAGACAATGTATCTTAGCAATGTTGTTCAAACGAACCCCAAGCAGTGCAGAACGGGATCAGCCACATGACAACTTTTTCCGGATGATCTCCAACTTTGCCATAATCTAGATGTGATGCAAAGGCACTATTGTACCCTGCGGAACACATTTTGTCAGCGTGGTTGCGTTTTTTAGATAACAGTCCATTATCCCATCTTGATTTTTTCCCGATTTAACCTTATACTATGGGCAGGTAACGGAACTTTTCCAATTCGATGAAAAATCCAGAACTGGCTCATCCGCACGATTCACTTGTCCGGCGATTCCTGATTGACCCGGAGCTGATGGCAGACCTTCTGCTGTTCTACACGCAGAAACTCGCCGATCAACAGGCGGTCAGTTTGCTCGACTTGAAAAAACTGGAATGCAAGTCTCCGGTAACGATTGACGAACAACTTGTAGAAGGCATCGGCGACTTGCGGTTTTCCACTTCATTTAAGGGGAGCAAACGGCAGTCCGATGTTTATTTGCTCGTCGAACATCAATCGAAAATTGACCGGCGAATACGGGTGCGTGGATTGAAATATATCGTTCAAACATACGACCTGTTTGAAGAGACGCGCAAAGGAGATGAGAAAGGGAGCATTTGCCGTTTGGGGGTGGAAATACAGGCACCATTTTTTGGAGTTGCACGGCGTAAACTGTTTTGTGTCAAGCATTTATGCGTATAAAAACCGATAGAATGGACGTTTGGGGCGACAAAAACACGTTTTCTGGTTGTCAATTCCGGTCAATTTCGCAGAACCAACCACCGGCTGGCACTGGTTTTCAGGTGTTTTCCCCTATTTTTCGCCAGTTTCCGCTAAAAATGTTGCCCCCAAAAGGAAAACGCTCCCGATGAGAAATTACCCTACCCCGTGGTCGTCGTCCTTTATCATGGAAAAATCCCGTGGAAACACCTGCCGGAGATGGACGAATTGATAGAAATTGCACCGGGAATGAAGACCGGATTGCTGGATTATCAACTCATTCTGATAGATGTTTCAGAACTAAAACCAGAAGATTTCAAGGGTCATCCGGTTTTACAGGCGGTTCTTGAAACATTGCAACTGGCATCAAAAGGACGGCTGGTGGCAGAGTTTGATCGAGTAATGGGTCGGCTCACGGCAGTTAAAAAAGACCCGCGAATAAAGGGTGCAATCCACCGCTACGAACTGGCGGGTGGACGAAGTCGGGGGCTTGTTTTGGCTGGGATTTTGTGTAGACTTGTGAGGCGTGCTGTTATGCTTATGGGAGGGAGTTGGTGGTTTTGATGGCGGAGATGGAGGCGATTTACGGTTCCTGACGCCTTCCGTGATTACGAAGAATTAGCTATGCAAGAGCGGTTTGCGGAAGTGCTTGCGCAACAAACGCTTAAAGAACTTTTTACATGGAATCTAGGAAATGGACGAAACAAAAATTATTAGTTTGCTTTGACCTCAGAAGTCAAAAGCAACTAGAAAATAATATTCATGTTTTCAACATTAATGATTTTTCAAAATGCATCGATGATGTACGTCAGGATTTCGACAATCAATATTTTGATTATGGAATGGTAATTTTAGTACCGCAAAACGAAACACAAAATCTACCGAAAATCATAATAAAAAATGAACAAGATGCAGTAAACGCAGAAAAAAAACTTAAATCTATGGACAAGTCAGAATATGTAGAAATATGGCATGGCAAGAGCAGACCACGTAAAGGAATATTTGGTCGTCAACTCATTCCACTTGATTGTATATTTCCACAGACTATGTCGAGTACCCTTGAGTTACTGGACGGAGTATTTGGACGAAACCTTAATTCTTATCCAAATATTTCGGTCGATTATGCAAGACTCGAAAAAAGAGATAGAACGTATCCTTTTAAACTTATAGAAAAACGTATTCAAGAAAACAGCAACAACAATCTTATTGACAGTATCAGTGCAATAACAAGAAAACTAAGCAATTATCAAAAAAGAATTATGGAATTTGGTATGTTCCTCAAACCATTTGGTACCAATTGTATGTCTATTGATTTCAATTATTATGATGACAAATTATCATTCATTGACTGGGATTCTGGCAATGATAAAAAAGTGTTGTCAAGAATAGAAAAAGCATCGGTACTTAGCCAAGTTTAAAGAAATCTAAATAAACCTTTCATGTCAAGGAAACGGCTCCTGACACCTTATCTCACCTCATCTTGATACGAGAATCGCACAATGGAAAACTGTGAATTTTGCTTGGAATTGAAGGGAATAAAACCTTCTAGATTTTCTGACATCTATCCGAATCTAACCAGTCGGATCGTTGCCGAAACGGATCATTTTGTGGCGATACCGACAATAGGGCAGTTGTTCTTGGGACATCTTTTGATCCTGCCACGAGCACATGTGGATACTGCCGCGAATTTGGAACCACAACAAAAGAATGAATTGATCTCTTTTCTTGATTCGTTGACTTCTGCTCTTCAGGAGCTCGGAAATCCGGTCTGTTTCGAACACGGGGCTCTTGCGTGTACAAAAGGTGCATGCGGCATATATCATGCCCACATTCACTTGGTTCCGCTTCCACTGCAGATTAAACCCGAAGAGATATTTCCTGAATTTACCGGACGTTCCTTGAATCTTGCCGACACGTTAAATCAATTCAATCATTGCGAAGAATACTTGCTCTTTGGCAATGAAACAGGGTTCATCCATGCCGCCGTCGAAAAATTACAGTTTCGTCCACAATCACAACTTTTCAGAAAAAGACTTGCCGACCACTTCAGGCTTACGGAATCATGGAACTGGCGACTCTGTACGATGCCGGAACCACATTTGTTGGAAACAATCGCGTATTTCCGGCAGACGTTGGATGGAAAATCAGAAAAGAATACCAGCGGATTCGTTATTGAGTGAATCGGGTGAATATTGAAAAAATTGCTTGGGAAATTTCCGGGCGTGTTGTTAGGTAATTATAAAAGGGTGTGGCTAATGTTACAATATTAGCGGGGGCGTTCAGAAAACTCAATAAACTTTTCTTGCCCGCTTCGGGTTCTAATTCACTCACGTTGGCAATCTCAGTTTTCAGTTTTTGAATAACTTCGTCAGCTACTCCGTTTATGTGCTCTGACTCAAGAAACTGTCCCAGCATTTCTTGAAATTGAGTAAATAACTCTTCGCTCATCGTATCTATCGACTCTCTGTTGAACACAAAGTTTGTCTTTTGGTCGCCGCTGTTTGGGGAGTCGAAATTTTGGATGCCGAAATTTAGATTTAGTCCCATAGGCATACGTTCCTTTGTTGTACTCATCTGATTTTCCTTTAATTCTGGGTAAGGCTTCATTTTACTTTGCACTAACAATTTGAAATCAGAAACAATTCCAATGTGAAAACGCACAAAGTTGGCAGTAATATCCTCAAGACGTTTTTTAAACCGTCTTTTCGGATACCCACACAATTTGTGACATTCTGCAAATGTACTAATGAAATCTTCTCTGGTTATATGGTTTTCAATTTTACTAAAAGTGCTTATCGCTCCTTTAATGCTGTTACGTTGATATTTACAATCTGTTATCATGTCGAAATAAAAAACTCTGAAGGCAGTAAATTCAAGTGTTGATTTTAATCGCATTAATTCGTAATTGTTTAATTGTAAGATTGGTTCCAACAGTTCCAATTGTTCCAGGCAAGCCGCAAAAAGACTCGTATCATATGCTGAGCTTTCATTGATTAAGTCGTTGTTTAAGTTTTCATCTGATGCTATTCCCAGTGCACGGGCTACCGCAAGTGCGTGTATTCGAGACAACCTTCTCCGTATTGTATCGCGAAAATGTATTGTATCGCGAAAATTGGGATTGTTCAACCTTAAAGACTCTAAAATTGGTTCAAGATATTTCCATACAAAATCTTTATTACCCCTGTTATTTGCGAAGTCTATCAATTTATGTTTAATCGTGTTCTGTCCATTCTCACTCTCAACCTCTTTGGCAATCCTTGCACCAATGGAACCACTTCTAGTTGAAAGAACTTCATGAATCCACAAGTCAGCCATTTTATCACTAATCGAATCAGAAGATCGACGTAAAATGTTTTTCCTAAAAATATCTAATTTTTTTGCAGAAGCCAATACCAAATCTTTGTTTTGATAAACAGGTGACTCTTTCGGATTCCTTTCGATTTTTCTCATTGCATGTTCTATAGGACTATCCGATGTAACGTTAACAAAGTAAACTATATCCCCTTCTTCAAAAAACAATTTCAAAGCATCTGTTACTTGTTGCGTAATACGCGATTCGATAAAATAGGTTGCTGAAGCTATTATTTTTTCGCTCAGCAAATACAGTAATTTAAGGTGCTTCAAAACAACTTCTGTGGTCAAACTCTGATTTGCTTCCTGAGTTGTGGCACTGCCCGTTGTCCAAGCGACAAACCCCTCTTCGTGGGGATTGCTTCTATTTTCATTTATGAGCTCTGCCATGATGGAGTATTGTCGAGCGTCGGAAATGGGACAGGAACCGTTATTATTCTCAAAACAGCCAATTTGTTTCCGTTGTACGCATATCTGGTTTCTTCTGGCGACCTTGAGGGCGGATTGTATTCAGACAAGACAGCATTCTATCAAACAAAAAACACTTTTCAAGCCCGCAAGTGTCAGAACTGTGATTTTAGTGATTTTTACGATTGACTATGATTGATGGCGATTCCCCGACTGACGGCTTGGCACAGTGATACGCCCAGTGAGGAATGATAACGAACAACAGCAATTTTCCTGATGCTTGCTGGCATGGTTCGATTTTCGCTCCTTGATTTTCACCGTTTTTTGATTAAAACCCGATGCAATGAAATCCAAGCGATGCGACTGGTGCAGCGACGATCCGCTGTACGTCAAATATCACGATGAAGAATGGGGCAAACTCGTCGAAAACGACCGGAAGATGTTCGAGTTCCTCGTCCTTGAAAGTGCTCAAGCGGGGCTGAGTTGGATCACAATTCTCCGCAAACGCGAAAATTACCGAAAAGCATTTGCAAAATTTGACGCAAAGAAGGTTGTAAACTTCGACTCCGCCGATGTCGAACGCTTGATGAACGATCCGGGCATCGTCCGCAATCGGCTGAAAATCAACGCCGCAATTTCCAATGCTCGGTGTTTTCTGGACATCCAGAAGGAATTCGGCAGTTTTTGTGCGTATCTCCGCAGTTTTTTGCCGAAGGGACAACCTATCGTCAACCGTTGGAAAACGATTGAAGAGATTCCGCCGCGCACGGAACTTTCGAATGCGATCAGCAAGGATATGAAACGGGTCGTGTTCTAGATTTATTGGACAAGGTAATTGGATCGATGGGAAAAAAAAGAATTATTCAGCGGGACTGGTGGTGTCTTTGTACCCTCCAAATTAGCCGCTCTCAAATCGGCTCATAGCCGGTTTAACGGGCAAAATCGGTTTCGTGCCTTAATTTCTAGTGTCAATTTGGGGGCAATTTTTGGAACTTACGCCCCTGTTTTCTTCTGTGCCTGTACTTCTGCGCCCCCTTGAAATCACCGCCCAGATTTGCTACAATCCCCCCCATGGTACGCACTTCGTGGCATCCGGCATTTGCACAAGCGATAGAGAATGAACTCGATGATTCGAAAAATGCGTTGACATTTGAGACGGAGCATCAACTCAACACGGAGCCGTTGAGAATTGATGTTTTAATCGTTAAAAAGAAAAAGAATGTCGTCATTAAAAAGAACATCGGTCAGATTTTTCGAGGGTTCAACATTATTGAGTACAAACGGCAGGATGATCATGTTACGGTAGAGGTTTATCATAAAACGCAGTGCTATAGCCGATTGTATGCCTCCTTGAACAAGGTAAATATCAATGAAATGTCGGTAACGTTATCGGTAGCCCAGATTCCGCGAAAATTGCTGGCATTTCTGAAAAAGCAGTACACTGTAAAAAATGTTCAGAAAGGGATTTATTACGTTGAAGGTGATACGAGTCCGACGCAGATACTTGTTTCGGCAGAGTTACCGGAGGATGAAAATGTTTGGTTGACCAGTTTACGGAAAGACTTGACTACGGAACAGTTGGATCGCGTCATCACAGCGGGAAAGGGTAGAACGTCGATAGATGCGTATCTTTATACCATCGTTGAGGCAAACACAAAAACAGCGGAGGAGTTGTATATGAGAAAGAAAAATGACATCTTTTTAACGGAAAAACTGGACGCAATTTTTCGCGAGAGGAATAGTGCCGCTTTGATTGCCGAAGGTGAAGCCAAAGGGATAGCCGTGGGTGAAGCCAAAGGCGAAGCTAAAGCGGGTAGAGAAATGCTTCTGGAGTTCATTCGTGGAAAATTCGGCAAGGTTCCAAAATCCATCGAAAGGGCTATCAACCAGATGAATGATCCGATTGCCCTAAAATCGTTGGCAGTGCGTACCGGTAGCTGTACAACTCTGGCGGAATTTGAAGCGGAACTGTAACCGACAAATTGCCCTGATTTGCACGGGTAGATCGCCACTTCTGAGGCGGAAAAATTTAGACGTGGTTTAGACGTGGTTTGCGGGCGGAAGACGTGGTTTATTTGATTGATAATGATAGAGAATGACAGAAAATGACAGAGTCGTTTGAGCCTATAAACGTAGGCTCTTTTTACTGAAACGCTAACAAATGCGGGTTCAGAAATCGGTACAAAGAAATGATGGTGTTCCTGCTTTGGGAGCAGGAAGTCGGAGGTTCGAATCCTCTCGCCCCGAATAGGCTTTGAGCCTAGAAACATAAGTGTTTGCGGCACTTTGAAATTTCAGTTGTGTGGGTATGGAACGCCCTCCCACATCGTCGGACGATGGGTTTTGACGATGTGGGAGGCATTTCACCGAAGGGGGTACGCCTATGCAAACGAAACTGAAAGAACCAAAATTGTGCGAGGACCGAGGACGATTTTACGTCTGGCTCGATGGAAAAAGGCATTACTTCACCGCCAGGGGACGGGTGGATGCCGAGGTAAAACGCAAGCAATTCCTTGCCAATGTCTGGCTTGGGAACACCGTAACCCAGCCAAAGGTTGGCAGGGGCAGTTCGCTTGTGAAAGAATGTGGCAGCAGTCCGTCGCTGGAAGTCGAGGACGGTGACATACTCGTCGCAGAACTCGCCGACGGATTTTTGGAGCACATTGAGCCCCAAATGGACAAAAGCGAGTACATGCTTTTCGGGTACGCCATCGGATACCTTGTTGAAGTGTACGGTGAACTTGCCGTTAACGAGTTTTCCCCGAAAAAATTGAAGATTGTCCGTTCACGGATGGTCAGTGCCGGTACGCTTTGCCGGGAGACTATTAACAAATATATCGGCAAAATTCGCCGGCTCTTCACTTGGGGTGTCGGCGAAGAGATGGTAACATCGACTGTCTCCGATGCACTCAAAGCGGTAAAAGACTTGCGGAAGGGAGAAGAGGGGACGTTTGACCACCCCGAACGTGAAGCCGTTCCCGACTGGGTGATCGCCGCAACATTGCTGTTTCTGCCCCCTACTGTTGCCGCAATGGTACAGGTTCAGTGGTTGACCGGCATGAGACCGTCCGAGGTTTTTAACATGCGAGTTGGAGACATTGACCGGAGTCGGAAGAATGGACTCTGGTATTATTCCCCCAAGCACAAGACGGAGGAACATATTGGGGAAAAGCCGATTCCGCTGGGCAAGCCGGAGCAAAAACTGATTGCTCCGTACCTCATCGGTAAAAAACCGTCGGACAGTGTTTTTAGCCCGAAAACGGCGCAGCGAGAACGAGCGGCGGAAGCAAGAGCGAACCGAAAATCGAAACGCACACCTTCTCAACGTGGTCGGGACGCACAACGAGCCGAGGAACATGCAAGCAGGGTGGGGGAGTTTTATGACCGGATCAGTTACCGTAATGCCGTGAAATACGCCATCGAAAAAGGTAATCGGTACGGAGTAAAAATCCCGCATTGGTCGCCGTATTTGCTGCGAAACTCTGCCGCCACTGCGATTGAATTGGAGCACGGACTTGACGAGGCACAGGCTCAACTGGGTCATACGACGGCAGATATGACAAAACGGTACAGTGCGGCGCAACTGAAACAGCGAGAAAAATTGGCTCACAGTCGGGTGAATCCCTTTGAAAAATAGGACAAGAGGGCGAGATGTTAGCTGCCGTTATGGTGGCGGACCAATCGCCCTTTTTCTTTTACCTCTTGAAAAACAGCGGAATCATGGGAAAATATCGCCATTGAAGGCTATCAAAACAAGGGTGTGCGGTGGAAAGGGACAAAAATGAATCAAAGGACTATTATGTTCTTTTTCGTGATACCGAAGTCCCAGAACTCACTGATTCTGATTACGAAGAAAGATGTACACAGGAGGATTTGCTGCTCTCCGACAAGGCAACGTATGTGTGGGGGCATATCGGCGCATTACCGAACATTCAAGCAAAATTTGTTCAAAGAAGCCTTGATAAACAACTTGAAGACGAATTTAAGGAGAAAGTTGGGCTTTCAAACGCAAGTGCTCCATGCCAATTCGGATACGAACTTGCTGTCTATTATCCCCTTGCATCGATCCTGAAAAAACTTTCCAAAGCATCGCCTAATCTGGCTTTTCTTTTCAATGTGCAACGTTTGCCGCTGCAACGCTTCTGGTATTTTCCTGAAACCGACGATGAGAGTTGGCAAATCAGGCAGATTTTAGAATCCCAGAAGGAGCAGGCGGGTAGCGGCATTTTTTGGCATCTTCACAAAATGGTTCTCTAGCAGAATTTGTGGGTGTAATTTAGGTTTTTTTAGGCATTTTCAACAGAGAATATATGGTTTAGAGTTCCGCCATCGAGCGTTGCTTTCCGGCGGCTTCTCC
>Ga0082212_10003322_pt1 | contig 22926 bp, 19 predicted proteins | sample TergutNt197P3_FD_71548 | JGI IMG/M metagenome (GOLD analysis project Ga0082212, IMG submission 71548) | Neocapritermes taracua P3 segment gut microbial communities from Petit-Saut dam, French Guiana - Nt197 P3 | ecosystem: Host-associated > Arthropoda: Insects > Digestive system > Gut ...
CGCTGTGATCGTGCCGCCCGTGATCGTGATATTGCCGCCGGAGCCGCCTGTGACTATGCCACCTACCAGATGTGCACCGCCGCCTATGCCCGCACCGGCCGTGATCTGTGCCTCACATGTTGCCGTTATCGTTCCGCCATTGATGATTATCGTTCCGCCGCTGCCGCCTACACCTCCCCCTATGCCTGCGCTGCCGCTTCTGATACCGGGAGGACTTACGGCAACTATGTCGCCGTCGTTGATGATTATCATGTTGCCGTCGCTGTCGGCACCGCCGCCGATACCCGCACCCGGGCCCAAAAGCGAATTGGGGCCGCCCGTATAGGTAATACCAGAATCTTCAAAATCATACACCTCACCGGCTGTGGCTTCGATCCTGCCGCCGTTGATCTCGATGATCCCGCCCGACGTACTTCCGGCACCGCCGATGCCGGCACCGCTTAAGGCTACGGGAGTATCAAGTACGGTAGTGCCGAGAGTGCCTGCCTGGGCCTCTCCGCCCGTAGCTATTACCACACCGCCGTTTATTCTGATAGTTCCATCGGCCGCGCCCCCCATACCGCCGATGCCGGCACCGGTTATGGCAGTGGCTGTTGCATTTAAAGTAAGCGTGCATGCCGCGGCAAAGCCTCCTGTGGCCGTGATCATACCGCCGTTGATCGTGATATCGCCGCATGAGAGGCCTGCGCCTCCGCCGATGCCCGAACCGCTTATGACCGTGACCCCAGCCGATGGGCCAAAGAATTCGACCGCATCTGCTGTGGCATCAAGACTGCCCATCGTGGCTGCGGACACTGACTGCCCGTAAACCGTCAGGCTGTCTCCGCCGGTCACGCTTATGCCTGCATCGGTGCCGGAACCGTTCACGGTCAGGCTGCAGTTGTCACTTAGTATCAAATGGACATCTCCGTTGATGAAGATAGTATCTGAGAATGTGAATGACCCCACGACAACATACCAGCCTGCTGTCAGCGTGTTGCCTGAGCCGTGCACCGCCGCGATGCTACCCGGACTGTCTAGTACAGTCACACTGTCATGATTCAGGGTATCCCCATTCTCATCGATATACGGAACATTGTCCGTTATGGCTGCGGACGCCGCCGGAGTGATGATGAAGAATGCCGCTAATGCCAGAAGCAATGCCGCCGCGCATACTGCGGGGATAACGTGTTTAGGATTGGATTTATTCAATTGAAACCACCTGTTCTATAGTCCCCCTCTGTGTTTTATACAAAGTATATATTATATAATACACGGGGCGACTTCGAAAGCAGAGTGCTCAGACCAGACAATTCAGAGGGAATGGCAACAATTCCCGAAAGCTTTTGTTAGCAATTGTACGACATATAACTACATATTTGCACAAACCTTTATAAACCCCTTAAAAATAGCCCTTGCGGTGATAAGATGGCCAAGATGAATATCGAAAATGTTGTTGCTTCAACTTCCCTTGGACAAGAACTCAACCTGAACGCGATAGAGAGCGCACTTGAGGGCGCGGATTACAACCCCCAGCAATTTCCGGGGCTTGTTTACAGGATCAAGGAACCGAAGACAGCTACCCTTCTTTTCAGAAGCGGAAAGGTCGTTTGCACCGGAGCAAAGAGCCTCGGAGATGTGAAGATCGCTATCAGCAAGGTAGCGAAAGACCTTGAAAAAGCAAACATAAAGATAAACATCGAGCCAAAGATCGAGGTCCAGAACATTGTTGCATCCTCGGACCTCGAACAGGAGATCAATCTGAACACTGTCGCGATCACACTGGGTCTTGAGAAGGTCGAGTACGAACCCGAGCAGTTCCCCGGCCTCGTATACAGGCTGGATGAGCCCAAGGTCGTGGTGCTCCTTTTCGGATCCGGAAAGATGGTGTGCACCGGGGCCAAGGTTCCCGAGGATGTTGTCCGCGCGGTTGAAAAGATCGCTGCGGAACTCAGAGCCGCAAGCCTGATGGCCTGATCTCGCTTCCAAAGCAAAAATAAACTTTTTTAACTACCCTTCGGGATCGTTCCGACTTCCGAAAGGGGTTAATGCTTTTTTGATGAAGGGTCTGTCTTTTTTTGGGTACCTTTCACATGAACCGAGCCATACGCTATTGCCGTTCCCCTTTCAGACAGAGCATGTTCCTTCCATAAAGATAAATTCTACACAGCAGTTATAATATCGTGTTCTGTGCACGATGCGGGTCTTTCATCGGGAACGAGTATGCCAGGTTCTGCCCCAGCTGCGGTTCCGAAGTGAAGGGACATTCTACACAGGAGCACGGGCAACACTATGCTTACGAAAGCAACTCTTTTCCGGATGCCGGCAGGTCCACTCCGAAGAAAAAGAGCAAGAAATGGACGATCACGGCGTCCATAGCGGTGGCTTTGGTCTTTGGGATACTGCTCAGCATGGCCGATATCGATCTTGAAAACGACTCCAACAAAAGAATAGAGATACAGACGCTTACCGAAGACACTTACTTCGAGCTCAGCGGAGATTTTCTCCCCGAAAGAGGGATATTCTCTGTTGGTCTGACCGATGACGGCAGCATCGCATTCACTTTGAGCGATGAGGTAGCGTCCAAATACGACCACTATTCATGGTTGTTCTTCGATAATGACCACGTTTCTTCGACCAGTACGACAAGATATCAAAAATATACCGGGACGACCCTGGAAAAGGATGAACCGGTGCTGTATTACCTGAGCCAAAACGCAGGAGAGTATGATGTTTCCGTGAAATGCGGCACGGGTTCGGACGGGAACTACAACTACACCGCCACCTACTCCGGTACCGTCAGCTATGTGGGGACGGTGACAAAGGAATACACCTGGAAGTATCAGGGCGAAGGGTATGTGGCAAGTACGACATTCAGCTACGAGGATTACCGCACATACAGGGATATGAACCCCAACGGGAGGCATGTGCTCAACTACGGCAGAACCGCCTCTTTCGTTACCTATGAGGATCCTGCCGTGATAAAATTAGCGGAATCCATTCGAGAAGCGTACGGTTCCGACCGCGATACGACCGGTCAGGACTTCGCGATGTTCGTGCTGGCTTTCGTTCAGATATGTTTTGAGTATCCTCCTTCCTCAAGCACCATGGACGCCGAAATGTATCAGTATGGGCAGGATGAGTACTTTGCATATCCATTAGAAACGATATTCTACGGAATGGGGGATTGCGAGGACACGTCCATTTTGGCAGCAGCGCTGTTCAAGGCCTTGGGATATGCCGCCGGCGTCGTCATCGTGCCCGGACACGCTCTCGCCGCAGTAGGGTTAGATCATTACTCGCCCGGAACATATTCCTCCCGCTCATACGAAGTGATATCCGAAACCATCGACGGCATTACGTACTATGCGTGCGAAACGACCGTCAAAACCCCTCAGGGTATCGGTCTCGTCAGCCTGTCGGGATACGAAGGGAAGGCTTACAGCGAGCACATAGGAAAACAGAGATACGGATTCTACATCGTTTGAATCACATCTTCTTGAATCCTCTGAATATCCACTCGACGATCGATTTTGTGCCGTATTTGACGGTGCTGCCTACGCCTCTGTTCTTGCTGGAGGGTTTTGCTTTTCCTTCCATCACCGCGTTGAGGGCATCCTGCCACGTCGATATATCATCCGGAAGCTCAACGATCCCTTCCCCGATACAGGGCGGGGTGTGGGCGTCGCTCCCGGCGGATACGGGCTTTCCAACGCGGGCCGCAAGGGCCCCCGCCTTCTTATTGCCGGAAGACGTTGATCTGCCGTTCTTCGCCTCAACGCCGTCGAAATCGCTGCAGAGGACGTTCTCCTCTCCCAGCCCCGACCACCACCTGTACGGGTGTGCCGCAAAAGCTACCCCGCCGGCCTCGTGGATCGCATCGATCGTCTCCTTTATCGTCATGCCTCTGGGTATATCCCTGTCAATGCCGTAAGCAAGTATGTGCCCCTCTTTAGAAGATACCTCTATTCCGGGTATGACTATCACTTTCCCGTTATCTTTGGCAAGGCCGTATGCCTCAAAGCTGTTGTGATCCGTTATCGCGATGCATCCCAGCCCTTTCTCGACAGCCGCTTCTATTATCTCTTCCACGGTGGACTTCCCGTCGTTGGAGAAGTTTGAATGTATATGCAGGTCCGCTTTCATCTGACGCCTGCCCCGTCCATGATATCATGGTCGACCGTTGCGGTGCAGCCTTTGCCGTCGCCGAGTGCCATGGCTTTGTCGCCGTCGACTATCACCGCGACGCGCTCCGGCGCATCGGAGGGAAGGTCTATCTTCATTGAGTTGCACAGGATCTTACCCTCAGCCGCTCTGGATACCAACATCTTCACTTTTTGGAAATCCTTGTACTCTATCTCCGCCGAAGAGTTATTCGTCCCGGAGTTCATCTTCGTTCCCACCGGCACATCCTTTGACGGCCTGAGAAGCTGCACTGACCTTCCTCCCAGCCCCTCATCGTCTGCGGCAAGAAGCATCCCTTGTGACACTACGCCTCTGAGTTTCGCCGGCTTGAGGTTGGAGACAAGGATCATGCTCTTCCCTGTTATCTGCTCTTTAGAGTAATGGGCTTTAAGCCCAGCGACCACCTGTCTGGGCGACTCTTCGCCGATATCTACCTTCAAAAGGAACAGCTTTTCCGCATCGGGGTGGTCCTCCGCGCTTATTATCTTTCCGACGCGGAGGTCAAGTTTCCTGAAATCCGCAAAGGAGCCTGCGCTTTCAGCTGTTTCCTCTGAGCTGACGTCTTCCTCCGGGATCTCGATATCCACTTTTTTGTAAACAGGCATAGGTTCGTCAACTGCCTTGCCTGCGGGGAGCTCTGACATTACTGCGGCCATGCCGCTTTTCTCCAAGCTCTCCTCGTATCCCAGATATCTCCATATCTTCTCGGATGAAGACGGCATGAACGGCCAGGCCATGACCGACAGCGCCTTAACGATCCTCAGATTATTATTCATCACTCTGCCGCAGCGGTCCTTATCCGACTTGACCAGGGCCCACGGCTTTACCGAATCGAAATACCTGTTGCCGAAACGTGAAAGTTCCATCACCGCCCTGATGCCTTTCTTGAAGTCGCATTTGGAAAGGCAGTCTTCATACTCTTTCAGCGTCGAAGAGATCGCGTCGATCACTTCCTTCGCGCCTTCTTCGGTGTCCGCCGGAGGTATCTGCCCGAAGTTCTTATGTGTGAAACTGAGGCACCTGTGGTAATAGTTGCCTAATGCCGATACGAGCTCGTTGTTTATCTTGGTCTGGAAATCATCCCAGGTGAAGTCTGCATCATGGGTATCCGGCATGTTGACTGAAAGATAGTACCTTACGGCATCCGCATCGAACTCCGAAAGAACAGCCGGTATATCTATCGCGCCACCGCGGCTCTTTGAGAGTTTGCCCCCTTTGAACATGAGGTATTCGTTGGCCGGTATGTCGTACGGCAGATTCAGATCCCCCGCCCCCATCAGTATCGCCGGCCATATTATGGAATGGAACGGAATGTTGTCCTTTCCGATGAAGTAATAATGTTTTGTATCGGGGTTCTTCCAGTATTCTTTCCAGAGGTCCGGTTTCCCGACCATTTTGGAATACTCAATCGACGTGCTGAGGTATCCTATCACGGCCTCGAACCATACGTAGATCACCTTGTCCTCCCATCCGGGCACGGGCACTGGAACCCCCCATGACATATCCCTGGTGACCGCCCTGTCCAGAAGCCCTTCCTTCAGCCAATTCATTGTGAAGGTGTTCACGTTCGATCTCCAGTGGTCTTTGTCTTCCACATATTCCATCAGCTGGTCGCTGAATGCGCTCAGTTTGAGGAAGAAGTGGTTGGACTGCCTCACCTCCGGTTCGTTGCCGCAGTGGATGCACCTTGTCTCGATCAGATCGCCCGGTTCGAAGGTCGTGCCGCAAGAATCACACTGGTCGCTTCTGACGTCCTTCGCCCCGCATTTGGGGCATGTCCCCTCCACATATCTGTCCGGAAGGAACTTCCGGCACTTTGCGCAGTAATATTGATCGGTTTCTTTTTCGTAAAGGTACCCTTTTTTCAGAAGATCGACGAATATCCCGCTTACGACCTCGATATGATTATCTCCGTGTGTCTTGCTGAAGAGAGAGTATTCGATATGCATGTCCTCTATCGCTTTTTTGTTGATCTGGTGGTACCTTTCTGCCACCGCTTCGGGTGTGGACCCTTCCTTCTCCGCCGTTACGGTGATGGGCGTCCCGTGTTGGTCCGACCCTCCCACCACAAGCACCTCGTTCCCTTTGAGGCGGTTGTATCTGCCGAATATGTCCGGAGGGAGAAGGGAACCCGCCACGTGTCCGAGGTGGATCGGGCCGTTCGCATAGGGCCAAGCGATGTTTATGCATATCTTTGACATTTGAACCAAAGAGCCCAATTACCTATAATGATAATAAAGATGTTGGGGGTCATGCATCAGATCTTATCGATCTGCCGTCCCTTTTTGCGGCGTCTTTCAGCGCAATGTATGCCCAGTATCCCATCAGTAACCCTCCGAATATCTCCGTCAGGGTCATGGACCACCACAGTGAAGTGAGCGTTCCTATGCAGTAAGCGGAAAAGATGAACAATACAGATAGCACAACGTTTCTTATGAACGACGAAACGAGGGCCACCTTAGAACGGTTGAGCGCCTGAAGCAGGGACGAGCCTATGAAGATCAGTGACATCATCGGCACGAACAGCGAGAAGATGTACAACAGAACCACCATATCGTCATGCAGGTATTGCATATCCGAAGAATGAGTGAACACTGATGCTATCTGACCCGCCAGCAGGACCATTACCAGCGACAGACCGGTAAGCAGGATGATCGACGTTTTCACCGAGAACCCGTATGCCTTTCTTATCATGTCATACCTTTTCATCCCGAACTCTGCCGAGCATGACGATACGATGGCTCCGCCCATGGCCATCGCCGGTATCATCAATAGATACATTATCCTCCAGGCGACAGTGTATATCGCCATGGCATCGGTGGTGCCCACCATGATGATGCAGAAGTTGAACGTCACGTTGAAGATGTTCATGACCGCAAATTCAGCAGACTGCGGGAGCCCCACTGACAGTATGTCTTTCTGGTAGGCCTTGTTGAACCTGAGGTCCTGCCTCCTCAGCTTAAGGAACATGTCCTTTTTCGAAAGATACCAATACAGACCCATAGCGATCGATATGCCGAATGCCACCACCGTCGCCCACGCAGCGCCGGCAACTCCCATATCCAGGGTGTAGATGAAGATCGGGTCCAGGACAAGATTCGCCAGAGCCCCGGTGACCTGTATGTACATGGACCTTTTGATCGCTCCTTCCCCTCTCAGAATGCCGGACATTACGCCGCTCATCAGTATGAGCGTCGTGGAAAGATACAACGGGATCGCAAAATCCATCGAAGCCTCTATCGTCGGCCCCGCTCCTATTGCGATAAGCAGAGGCTCCGCAGTCAGCAGAAGCAGCGGCGTCAACAGGACAGACACCAGAACGCAAAGCAGGAGCGATTGGACGGCGATGCCGTTCGCTTCGTTCGCCCTGCCCATCCCGATCTTCCTTGCTATGGTCGCAGACGCACCTATTCCGAGACCGTTTCCGATCCCGATCACCACCGCATATACCGGGAACACCAATCCCAACGCGGCCATGGCCTCCGCGCCGAGGCTTGTGACCCAAAAACTGTCGACGAGGTTGCTGCTCTGCTGCGCGAAAAGCGCTACGCAGATGGGTATCGAGAAAGCGATCACCGCTTTCTTGGGGTCTCCCAGCATCACCTCCACACCTTTGGTCACAGGCCCTTCCATGTGTCGTAATCTGCCTTCGCGATAATGAACTATTCTAAGGACGTAGCTCTTTTTCCAGCCTAAAGGTTAAATCAGACCTTATAATAAGCAGAGGCATGCGAATAGCCGCCGTGTTGCATGACAGGTGTCAGAATAGGAAATGCAACAAAGAATGCGTCAAGTTCTGTCCTCTCGTGAGAACCGGAGTAGAGTGCATAACATTCAATGCAAAGGGGAAACCCGTCATCTCTGAGGTCCTCTGCCACGGATGCGGCATATGCGTGAATAAATGCCAATTCGATGCGATAAAGATCATAGGCCTTGCAGATGAGCTCAAAGAGGAGATGGTCCACCAATATGGGGAGAACTCCTTCAGGCTGTACAGGCTGCCTGTGCCGAAGAAAGGCCTTATCACAGGGATATTGGGGCCTAACGGTATCGGCAAGACAACGGCGATAAAGATGCTCTCGGGAGCAGAGGTACCGAACCTGGGGAGATTTAACGACCCGCCTTCAAAGGAAGAGGTCCTGGAACACTTCGCGGGCACCGAGCTCTACGACCACCTGAAGAGCGTTTATTCGGGCAACATAAAAGTGGCTATGAAGCCCCAGTACGTAGATAAATTGCCGCAAAGCGTGAACGGTGTCGTCCGTGATCTGCTGGGAAGGGTACAGGAAAGAATGACCCTCGATGAGGCGGCAGAGCTTTTTGAGCTCACGGAGGTCTTGGATCGGGAACTGACAAAGCTCTCGGGCGGAGAACTGCAGAGGCTGGCCATGGCAGCCACCATGATGAAGGAGGCCGATGTGTACTTCTTCGACGAGCCCACCTCATATCTGGACATCTATCAGAGGGTGAAGATGGCAAGGATCATAAAAGGCCTGAGCACAGATAAACAGGTCATCGTTATAGAGCACGACCTTGCGATACTCGACTATCTTGCGGATAACGTAAGCATAGTCTACGGTTCCGAGGGGGCATACGGCGTCTTCACATTGGCCCGGCAGGTAAGGACCGCCATAAACGTGTATCTAGACGGTTACCTCCCGGAAGAGAACATCAAATTCAGAGACAGACCGATAGAGTTTGAGTCATCGCCTCCCAGATCCGAATGGAATACGCCGGACCTTGTGGAGTTCGACAGCGCGGAGAAGGACCTGGGCGGGTTCAAACTGACCATCGGGAAAGGGGCGGTGAAGATCGGGGAGTCGGTGGGGATCGTGGGGCCCAATGCCACGGGAAAGACGACATTCGTGAAAATGCTTGCCGGCGTCATCAAACCCGATAAGGGAAGCCTCAACACAGTCGTTAAGGTCTCGTACAAGCCCCAATACATCTCGGCGGAGGAAGAAGGCACCGTCAGGGACATTCTTTTCGCTAAAGCCTATGATACTGTGAACTCCGGGTTCTTCGAGGGAGAGGTCCTCGTCCCGCTGGGAATAAAACACCTGATGGAAAAGAACATCGAGACCCTGTCCGGAGGAGAGCTTCAAAGGGTGGCGATCACGCTCTGTCTGGCGGCGGAGGCGGATATGTACCTATTCGACGAGCCGTCCGCATATTTGGATTCGAACCAGAGGATGAATGCCGCCAGGACCATAAGAAGAATGATGGAGAAGACCGGAAGGAGCGGAATGATCGTCGACCACGACATCTATTTCCTCGATATGGTCTCGGACTCGATGATGGTCTTCGGCGGCGAACCGGGGCACCACGGCATAGGGGAAGGGCCTCTGGATATGAGGGACGGGATGAACAGATTCCTCTCTGCGGTCGATATAACCTTCAGGCGCGATGCGGACACCAACCGCCCAAGGATCAACAAACCCGAATCCAGGCTGGACAGGGAACAAAAGATGAAGGGCGAATATTACTACGCCTGATTCACAACAATCCTTGTGTCAGCTGAGGGAATACCCCCATCAGCACGATGTAAGCGGCATAGATGCTCAATAGCGCTACACCTTGTCCTCTGGATACCTTGTTGCCGCCTCTGATCATTGCCGCCAACAGAATGACCATCAGTATCATGACAGGGAAATGGAAAGCGAGCGTGTAATATGATACGGAAACGGTCGTGTACATCACACCCAGCCCCAGAGCGAAGAAACAGTTGAAAATTATGCTTCCGATGATGTTGCTTACGACAAGTTCGTTCTCTTTGCGGTAAGCCGCCACAGCGGAGATGCACATTTCCGGAAGAGACACACCTATGGCCACAACGACCAGACCTATCATGAGGTCGGATACACCAAACAATTCTGCTAACTCGACCGCACCCGCAATGAATGCATTCGCTCCGAAATAAAGCAGGATTATCCCTAAAATGACCATTATGACGCATTTGCACTTTGCGGTCCTCATGCACTCCGTTATGAACGCGGTGTCCTTTTCCTTATCATGCAACGATTTCATCTTGAACCGGTAAGTGAGATACATGAAGACAGACAAAGATGCCAGCAGAACAACGCCTTCCAGCGGACCGAGGGTCCCAGTCAGTGCCAGTATGGAAACGATGATGACAGCCGCCAGCATTGATACTGTTTCAAACTTTATGTCTGAGAACTTACAGGCCAAAGGATGAATGAGGGCGGCTATTCCTATTGCAAGGCCGATGTTCACGATTATGCTCCCCACCACGCTCCCCATGATGATCTGCGGGTTGCTGCCGCTTGCGAGCGTTGTCACCGCATCCGGCGCGGCCGACCCCAACGCCACGATCGTGATACCGACGACAAACGGCGTTACACCCAATCTTATCGCGATCTTCTTGGCACCGCTGACCATCCATTCCGACCCAAAATAGAGAAGGACCACGCCAATCGGTATCCCGAGAATTAACCACGACACACCCGTTTTATGGTGACATATGATTTAACCCTTACCCCTACGGAGTATATCCTCCATATATAGATGCCATTCTTCCAGCGGGCGGCAGACCCCCTTCCCGATGTGTTCGTCCGATCTTTTTGATCACATCCAAGCATCTGGGGTCGTCCTGTTGGCCTTGAACCATTCGGTGTCCTTTAACACCTTGTCGTCGCCGCTGCATATGATGACCACCTCTCCTTCTTTTATCGAAAAGATGACGTTGCCGTTGAGTGACTCATATTTGTTGCCGCTGTAGTTGACCATAAGGGTGGTGACATAGACCTTGTCCGTATGTTCTGCAATTCTGTAAATGAATTCCTGGGTGGGGAACTGATTCTCATTGGTGGGAGAGTACTCCGGCGAACCCGCACATGTGCAGATTATGACATATTCCGGTGTTATGGCATCCAGCAGTTTCTTGTTAGAGGATGTCGACGACCCGTGGTGCCCGCCTTTGTAGAGTACACAGTGCCCCAGACCTCCGCGGTCTTCTTCGTAATAGTCAGCAAGCGAATCTTCGCCCTCTTTTTCCAGGTCGCCCGTGAACAGGTATTGCCTTCCGTCCTGTGTGATCATTATGCAAACTGAATAATTGTTCTCGCTGCTGGCTTTATCCACATAGTATTTTTGGTAGAGTATCTCCATCGTCACGCCGGGACCCAGTTCATATACGCGCTGTGCGCCGTCCTCGTTATTGTAGCATTGCAGTGCGGTGTAGTGCTGGGTCTCATTCTCGGCGCATAACCGCTTCACCGTATCTTCATAGTTGGTGCGGGTGGCTGTGTTGCTGTTTGTTTTGGGGTAATCGATTATGGTTCCTATTTCAAAGGAGTCGAGAACCCCCGTGGTGGTCTTTGTGCTGTAAAACCCTGCGATGTGGTCCTGATGGGCGTGGGTCGCAATGACATATTCTATTTTTCCGTCCTGTATGTACTCGTTTATGTAGTTTGTAATGGTCTCTGATGAGCTTGTTCTCGAACCTGCATCTATGAGTATGTCTACATCACCGTAGTTGATGTAGACGCAATCGCCCACGTATTTGTTCCCAAGTTCCAAGAAGTGGATCGTCAGGTCCCCGCTTTCTATTACGGTCGTTCCGCCGTCATGATCGTGATCGTTTTCATCATGATCACCGGGAGGGGTCACCGTCGTTCCGCTATCGTTATCGTGATCATTTTCCATAGCCAGAACATAGTATCCTCCCCCCAGGGAGAGCATTATGACCAACAGTGCCGGTATAACCTTATTTAACATGAACATCCCCTGCCCTTCTTTGAAATCCCATCTCACAGTCCGCGAGTTCTGTTATTTCCATATTTGTATCATCTTATGTATTTAACAAGTTTTCAGTCAAAAAATATATATTCTTGTCCTATTCCTTCAAAGAAGGTCCGCGGCAGGCACATCCCTATATAGACAGCCTATATCTTGTTACCTTACAATTATTATTAATACCGTAACTCATTCTGAGGTCATGGACCGTGTAGGAAAGGCAGATCTGCACCTTCATACCGAGTACTCTGGCTTTGGAGAATTAGGAGTGCTCCGTTTTCCGGAATCCGTCTCAAAACCTCAGTCTGCGGTGAACCGCGCAAGGAAGAGAGGATTCGATGTCATCTGCATAACCGATCACGACGAGACCGCGGGCGCATTTGTCGCCCAAGAGTATGCCAAAGAGTTCGATGATATTGAGGTGATCGTCGGCGAGGAGGTAATGACCTCCGACGGAGAGATAATCGGCCTCTTTCTGACGGAAAAAGTGCAGCCCGGCCTTACCATAGAAGAAACGGTGGATATCATCAGAGACCAGGGCGGTCTGACCATTGCCCCTCATCCTTTCAGTTTCCACGTTCATGGGCTGAAAGAGAGGATCTTCGACATTGACCTAGACGGCTTTGAGGTGCTTAACGGAGGACACCCCGACAAATATTCCAACACTTTTGCGCAGGAGGTCATGGATCGGTATCCCGGAAGATGGGCGCCGATCGCCTCAAGCGATGCCCACTCGAAATACACCTTCGGATATTCCTGGACGGAGTTTGAAGGCAGCACGGCAGAGGACCTGAGAAAGGCCATTCTTAACAAAAAGACAATTCCCAAAGGAAGAACGGCACCCGTTCTGGGAGAGGTGCAATGGAGTATGGAGGTGGTCATGGGCGGTCAGAAGCTGATGTACAGATCACTTAGGGGAAAACTTCCGCAGAGAGAGGACCATTCATTGATAGAGAAGGTCAACAGCCTGACCGATCTGAAAAAGGCCACGGCGATAGTCGGCGGCTTCATGTACCTGTTCCCTCCAGTATCATTCCTGGCAACGCTGGCTACAACCACATACCTGAACAGAGGCGCCAAGCGCATGCGCCGTGATCTTGAGCAAAGATTGGCGGAAATTGATGACCTGATACAGAACGTGGATAGCTCCCGTTCCGCTTCCGAGAGCTGATGGCATGGACCCAAAGGCATACAAGATATCGGTGATCATACCGCCCGAATACAAGGATGAGCTGATGGATGCGGTCAACGGCTCCATGCAGAAGATGTACCCGGGCTATGACCGGGCATTCTCAGTGACCAGATCGGAAGGCACATGGAGGTCTCTGGAAGGCTCGAACCCGTTCATCGGCAAAGCGGGAGTAAGCATTGCGGAAGAACTGCGCATTGACTTTGCAATAAAGGCCGAAGACCTGAAAGGGGTCATCTCAGCAATAAGGAAAGTGCATCCTTACGAAGAACCGGCCATCGAGATACTGCCGATGATCGTGTGGAAAGACGTCATTGGTCTTTGAGTTTCACGGAAAATATCCCGTCGAACGTCCTTTGAAGCTTGTGTATCTTGTGGCTCTGCTTCCTGAACGCGACATCCTCTTCCGATATCAGTCCCATTTCAAAAAATTCGTCCAGAGCTTTGTCCCCGGCATCGTAATCGCCGTACGCCCCCACCAGAACATTTATCGTATAATTACGGCACATTATCTTTTCCGGCAGGGCGCCCCCGTTCCTCTCTTTTATCTTTTCCGTCATGCTGCTGATGATCCCGATCCCTTCCCTGCAGCATCTCAGACAGTCATCGTATTTTCTCATACCGTAATATGCGGGAACGATCTCCTCGAGAACATCGAATCTGTCCACTCCCTTGAGGCCGCTTTTGAGCATATTCTCTCCCGCGAGTACAGTTACCGCATGGTTCTCCTCAAGGTTCGCCTTCCTCATGACCGATAGCATAAGCGTCAAAGCCGAAGATGCGTCGGAACCGCTGAGATACCTGCCTATCTTCACTTTCTCCTGGTCGCTCAGCCCCGAATACCATTCGCTGAGCTTTGCTTTTGATATCTCCTCCGGAACATCCTTCTGCTTATTGAAGATCATTGGATGGCAATCCCTCCGTGATAGTTAAACCTCACCTTTCGCCGGGGCCCCTGATGACCACGTGGTTCCCGTATGCGTGCTGATGCTCCTGCGCAAGCAGGTTGACGTTCCAGTTTATGATCTCTATGAACTCGGCGCGTCTGGCGCTGCATTTCCTCTTGCAATGTATGCATGAGAATTCTTTGCAGGGTTCCGGCATCATTATCAGATCGACGGAGTCTCCGAAGATCGTTCCCATCGATTCATGCAGCAAACGGTTCTCCCTTTCCATCTCCGCTATGGTCATATCGAACGGCAGCGTGACGTGCATCTCTATGTGAAGCTTGCTCCCGTATTTTATCACTCTGAGATTGTGTATATCGATCCAATCATCCGATCTGTGCTCGTTCAGGCAGGCGACTGTCTTGTCGAGGATCTCCAGATCGGCCTTGTCCATGATCCCGTCGAGAGCTTTCTTTATTACACGAGCGCCCGTAATGATTATGAAAGCTCCGAAGAGCAGGGCCATTAACGGGTCCAAGATGTACAGATCATATCCGAGAAGGTCTCCCGCATAAACAAGTGTGAGGCCTATGATTATACCGACGGATGAAAGAGTGTCCGTTCTGAGATGCCTTCCGCTCGCTTCCAAAGCCACCGAACGATTCTTTGTGCCTTTCTTGACGGCGATCGTGCCTATGATGTAATTCACGGCGGCGGCGAATATGATCAAAAGGAGGCCCAGGTCCAAGGAGGATATCTCTTTCGGGTCCATCAGGTCTTTGACCGCTTCCATGATGATCATCACGCCCGCGACGGAGATCATGGCCCCCTCCACGGTTGCGGAGATCAGCTCGATCCTGCCGTGGCCGAAAGGATGCGACTTGTCGGCGGGCTTTGCGGAAAGGTACAGGGCATACAGACCGATGACGCCCGCCACCACGTTCACGATGCTTTCGACCGCATCGGTAAAGATGGCAACGGAGTTGGTTATGAAGTATGCTACAAACTTTGTGATGAGCAGGAACGCCCCCACGGTAACGACTATCTTCTGGAAATTGTAATTCTCCATTGAGGCGTCCGACATCGGCTTTTGATGCACGTTTGACGTATTTACGTCTTTCTGAAAAATAGGAAAAGTTAGGAATAACTAAATTGCTGGGTCATTTGTATCCGGCCTCTTCCGCCGTTGGTTTTCCTCTGAACCAAGAGAAGAAGGTTCCCACGACGCACATCGCTAAGCAGACAGAGAATGCTGCCCTTATAACATCGACGAACTGATCGAATGTTGACGGATTGAGGTTGTCCATCGTCCCCATTATCATTGCGATGCAGCACATCGCGACGCTCATGCTAGTCATCATCCCTATCTGCCTCACCAATGCTATCATGCCGGATGCCTCGCCGCGGTTCTTTGGGGGGACCGACGACATCACCGCATTCGTATTGGGTGCGGAGAAGAGCGCGTATCCTATTCCGAAGAGCACCAGCGTTACCCCTATGTAAAAGAAGTTGACCTCCGTTCCGAGGAATATGACCATGAAGACTGCGACGCACGTTATTGCCATTCCCAGGGTCGGCAGTATGCGCTTGTCCGCGATCCTGTCGGAATAGCTTCCCGACTTAGCAGTGAAGGCCACCTGGATGGCGGGCTGTATCAGAAGAATGAGCCCGGCTTGGGATGCGGTGAGTGCGCCTATGCTTTGAAGGTACAGCGCCATGAAAAAGGCCACTGAATACGATGAGGCGTAATTCATATACGCCGAGATGCAGGCTCTTGAGAACACCTTGTGCTTGAACACGCTCAGATCTAGCACCGGGGACGGCGTTCTCTTCATCATCAAGATGAACACGGACAGCATCGCCAGACCTACCGCCGCCAATACGGCCGCCCAAAGGCTCGGGAGGTTTATCACACCGTACATGGTCAGCATGATGGTCACGCCGTACATCATCGCGCCACGGTAATCCATCTTGGCGCCTGCGTCGGATATTATCTCTTTCTTGAACCTCAATATGAATGCCAATGACACCAGGGTGAACGGTATCAGGAAGAAGAACAGGTATCTCCAGCCCAGAAGGTCGCATATGAATCCTCCCAGCGCCGGCCCGACAGCTATGCCCAAGTAGATGAAAGTGGACTGTATGCCGATGGCCCATCCTCTTCTTTCGAAGGGGAACACCTCGGCAAGCATCGCGACGCTTGATATCGATATCGCCGCCGACCCTGCCCCCATCACGAACCTCATTACGAGCAGTATCTCGAAACTCGGGCTGAATGCGGCTATGAGTGCCGATGCGAGGGTGGTGAACAACCCTGCGATGAAAAGCTTCTTTCTGCCGGAGATATCGGAAAGCCTTGCAAGGGGGACCATGACGGCGACCGAAGCCAGTAAGAAAGTGGTGTTGACCATCGCCAAAGATCTGGAGCCGACACCGAACTCATCGCCTATGGAGACCAGTGCCAGATTCATCATTGTGCTCATTAGCGGCATTATGAAGATGCCCGCACAACATGCGATGAGGACTATCCTCATATCAGCGGAAGAATACTTGGCAGGCGACTCCATGACCCCGCATTTGCCTTCGATTATTAATAACCTACAACAGCTTGTCTTTAATCTCACAAAGCAATATACTCATGATAAAAATGAGCGGCATACCCCCTGAAATAAAGAGCAAGCTAGGTCTTGTGCAGATCTATACCGGGAACGGAAAAGGAAAGACCACCGCTTCGCTGGGCCTTGCCTTCAGAGCGTCCGGGCGAGGGCTGGAAGTGCTGATGATCCAATTTCTTAAGCCTCCTGAGGACTACGGCGAGCATCTGGCCGCCGAGAAGGTCCCGAACTTCACCATACTCCCGCTGGGCCTCAACCACATGATGTCGAAGGTACCCAGAGAGACGGACATCAAACTGGCCCGGGAAACACTTAAAAGGGCAGAAGAAGAGATCTATTCGGGGAAGTACGACCTTGTGATACTGGATGAGATCAACAACGCGATGAGTTGGAAGCTTTTGAGCCCCGAAGAAGTGATCACGATGCTGAAAGGGAGACCGGAGAACATAGAGGTCGTGCTTACCGGAAGAGGAGCTCCGAAAGAGATCGTTGAATACGCTGACCTTGTGACCGAGATGACGTTGATCAAGCACCCCTTCGATAAAGGGGTCCGTGCGAGAAAGGGCATAGAATATTGAGTCATCCTCGACGTTTCTTTGCCCTCCGCCCAGTGCCGTTGCGGACATGGATATTTAAACAAAGAAAAGTATGCATTCCCTCTGACACAGGAAGTATCATTCGATGCCTATCAACATACCCGATGATCTGCCGGCCGGTGCGGCCCTTGAATCCGAGAACATATTCGTAATGAGGGAAGGCCGCGCAATGTCGCAGGACATACGCCCTATGAAGATACTGATCCTGAACCTCATGCCCACCAAGATAGAGACGGAGATACAACTCCTCAGGCTTTTGAGCAACAGCCCGCTGCAGACCGACATCTTCCTTCTGCAGATGGCCACCCATGAGTCAAAGAACATCTCGCAAGAATATTTGGACAAGTTCTACTACACGTTTGACGAGATCAAAGACAGGAAGTTCGACGGGATGATAATGACCGGAGCCCCGGTGGAAAGCATCAGCTACGAGGATGTGGACTATTGGAAAGAGCTCTGCGAGATCATGAACTGGTCCCTTAAGAACGTGACCTCCACCCTCCACATCTGCTGGGGCGCTCAGGCCGGTCTGTATTATCATTACGGCATACCGAAATACCCTCTTGACAGAAAGATGTCTGGGGTTTTCCCCCACACCCTGAATGAGAAGGATGAGCCGCTCATAAGGGGGTTCAATGACACGTTCAACATGCCCCACTCCAGACACACGGAGGTCCGCGCTCCGGACATAAAACGCAACCCGCGTCTGCATGTGATCGCCGAATCCAGAACAGCAGGGGTAGGCATAATCATTTCCGAAAAGGCTTCACAGGTATTCGTTACGGGCCATTTCGAATATGACGCGGGAACATTGGCATATGAGTACGACAGAGATCTGAAAAAAGGCCTTGCCCCTCATATCCCCGCCAATTACTTCCCGGAGGACGACCCTCGCAACGACCCTATCGTATCCTGGAGGGGGCACGCTACGCTGCTTTTTACCAACTGGCTTAATTATTATGTGTATCAGCGCACACCGTACGACCTGAACGATGTGGGCAAGGACGAATCATGAGGCCGATCGAGACAAAAGATGCTCCGCTGCCGTCGGGGCCTTACTCCCAAGCTACGGTCTCCTGTAACATCGTCTTTGTCTCCGGACAGATCCCCATCGACCCCGCCGACGGGACCATTCCCGACAAAACCGAAGAGCAGTTCAGGGTAACGATGAGAAATCTTTTATCCGTTCTTTCCGCAGCGGGGGTCGGGAGGGATGGGATACTGCAGGTGACCGTCTATCTTACGGACATGGAAGACTTTGCTCTGATGAACTCGATCTACGCCGAAACGTTCAGCGTCCCTTTCCCGGCAAGGACATGCATCGGCGTAAGCTCTCTTCCGAAAGGTGTGAAGATAATGGTCGATGCGGTAGGAGAGACAAAAGGTCACTGACCCGTTATCATGGGGTTTATCAGTTTGCCCAATACGGCATCCCTGACGAATTTGTTGTACTGCGATAGGTCCGGACGTTCCACCATTATCTCTTCGATCGAGGACAGAACGTGTCCGAACACTTCTTTGAAGATCCTACACGAATCCCCTCCCGTGCGGTCAATACCGGATTCGTAGTAAGCGTCTATGCTGCACCCTCCGTTGCAGTACTTATAAAGGCTGCATTCGGCGATGCATTTGTTCCTCCTTTCAACGGTGCCTTCGATGATCTTTCCGAACCCCTCCGTGCTGAATGCGCCGGATACTCTTTCGAGATCGGATATATTCCCAAGCCTGAACTCCCCGGGGCAGCCTTTGCCGCATGGGTAGAGGTCTCCGTTGGGATAAACGCATATCCATTTGGTAAGGCAGGATGTGTGTGCGCAATCCGATTCGGTAGGTTCTCCGAGGGCATTCAGAACATACAGGTAGTGAGGAATGAGGGGGATCTCCGCATCCTTGTCAAAGAGCCATTCATCAAAGCATTCTATGCTTGACCGGATATATTCATCAGCGTCTGGAACAGTATCTCCGCATGCTGCGCAGCCTGCCGGTATCACAGGCGCAAAGGAGACCGCGGTCTTGTTTGACCTAAAACTGTCATAGATCTCTTTTTGTTTGGAAGCTGTTCCCGACGATATTGTGGAAGAGACCGAGAACACCCTTTCTTTGTTACTGAGGAACTCCACCTTCTCCTTCACCGCGTCCGTTCTCTCCCTGAGAACGTCGTTGTACGGCCCTTCGAAGGAAACGCCGATGTTTATCATCTTCTCCCTGCAGAAGTTAATGAATCTTTTGTCGAGCAGGGTCCCGTTTGTCTGTATCGTATTCCCTACTCTGTGGGAGTTCTGTCCGAAATACCTTTCCTGAAGGCTTATCGCTTCCTTATAAAATCCGAACGGCATGAGGAGAGGCTCCCCGCCGTGCCATATGAACCACACCGCCTCGTACTCTCTGGATAGCATGCCGAATAACTTGTCCAAAATGTCAAAGGTCATCCTTTCGGGAACTCTTTCAGAAGGAATGTGATAGCAATGTTTGCAATTGATATTGCATTCAAGCGTCGGTTTGATGATGACAGAAATGAACGGCCTCATGGTCTTTCGATCTTATCTCAGAAAGGCCAATACGTCCACACGCCGTTGAATCCCTCTGTGATATAGCAGCAGAACGCGCAGCAGCCTACCACACATACACCCAGGCCCGCATACCACCATCCGGACGAACAGCATCCTCGGTCATTGCAGCAGGGATAGTCGCACTCAGAAATGCCGCCGTGCTCCGCCTCATCCACACGCTTCGAGTGATCGTTCGGTTCTTTTGTGTGCATGGCGATCGAAGTGAACGCTGCAGGGGACTGGCTCATGTACAATGCGGTCAAGCTTTCGACGGTTCGTGCATCGGGAGACATATTTTCACCTTACCTATCCTGCTGGGTAGGTACAGCCTGCGTACTTCTTGAAAATATATTAAAGTTTCATACGGGATGCGATCATTGTCCAAGGCTTAAGAGAATGCCTTTGTATGACTGGCATCGGCTCGCACCGAAGTAATGGCTTTATATCCGCGTCCCCCATGTAATAACATAATATGTTCGGATATACGGTGCCTCTTTACAGCAAAATGTCTCCTTCCGACCTTTTCTCCTATAGGAGATATTACTGCGAGACCTGCCACCAGCTGAGGTTGGAATACGGCATCATTTCCACGTCCGCGGTGAATTACGACATGACATTCAACACGATCGTCATGAATTCCTTCACCGGCGATACTCCGCGCTTTGACGGCACCGAGAACTCGTTCCTATGCGTTCTAAAAAAACCAAGAGCGGACTCGGACCTTTTCAGGAAGATGGCCGCGTACACCATACTTCTGACAAAGTGGGAACTGGTCGATGATTCGGTCGACGGCCCATCCTTCAGAAGCAACGCCGCAACGCTGATGCTTGGGCGGGCCATATCAAAAGCGGAGAGGTCATATCCGGAATATGATGAGGCTATAGGAAAGGGGTTCGAAGAGCTCAGAGGGATGGAAAGGTCCGGATGCTCCGATGCGGTGAGGATGGGCGAGACATTCGGCAGGTCGCTTGCCTATGCTCTGAGCGACATTGCCGGAGAGAGTGCGGGAAAGGACCTTGAAGATGTGTTCACGCACCTGGGCGCGTCCGTGTACCTGATGGATGCGGTAGACGATCTAGAGGAAGATTATCTGAAGGGCACATACAATCCTTTGCTGGCAGAGAATGAGAGATTTGTGAACAAGATGCAGTTCATCAACGATAATCTCTACCACCTCTCGGATCTGCTGAACAGTACGATAGGCGGCCTCCAGACCTCGTATTCAGCCGTGCGGGAGAGAATGATGTTTGATGCAGGCGTATCGGACAATATAGTCTACTACGGGATCCCCGATTCTGCAAAGAGGGTAATGACCGGTTCAAGCGGGGCGAAGGCTTCCGTCAAGAATGCCTTCGACGGCCGCAGGAAGCGGAATGCGTCATACTGATCTTTTTCCTGACGGGTCATAATCGGAGCATACGCTCAATATGTGTGTTTCCTCTCCGGTGGCTCCGCATTGCGCATTCCCGTCTGCCATGATCAAGCGGCTGCAGTTCTCGCAGGAGCCCGGCCTGTATCTTTCACATGTTCCGCCGCCATGGGTGGGAATGCTTTTGAGCAGGCATACCCAGTCTTCCCCCGAATGGATGCAGAACCTGCACGTGCGGCATTTTTGGTAGTTCTCATTCGTCAAGCAGTCACATCCTGAACATATCGCTGCGGTCTATCCTCATCATATGGAATGTTCTTACCTCCCCGTTCCTTTTCGGGGTCGGAAGATCTATGTCCGCCGCGTGCTTGTAACTGCTTTTTTCAAGGCATCTCCTTGACCCGTGATTCTCAGAGTCGCATCTGGCCTGTATCCACGAATAATCAGTGTTTCGGAAGATGTAGCTCGTGACCGCTTTCACCGCTTCCGTCATGTAACCTTTGCCCCAATGATCCTTTCCGATGCAGTATCCCAGCTCGCAGTACCTCTTCTCGGGGAAATCCTGTACCGCGGTAATGCTGCCTATTGGCTCCTGCTTCAAAGTGATGCACCAGTCCATTGTTCCATACTCATACGAAATGATCCAGTTCTTTATTGTCCTCTCGGTTTCTTCCCGGGACCTGTGCGCATCCCAGGACAGGAACTCTGTCACATCGGTGTCCGACATCCAATTGTCGTATGCTCTTGAGATGTCCGTGATCATGAACTGCCTGAGGTAAAGGCGGGGAGTTTGTATGGGGAACGTTCTGATCACGGCTATCACTCACTGATGATCTCTATCAAGAGAGCACGGAACACAATGATGGATATGAATGGGCGCATCATAAAAGTTGTGAGGGCTCATTCGCCGTGAATCTTCTTCTCAAGCCTGAACTCTTTCATAAGGATCCTCAACACAACGAATCCCCATACCCCTACGAACACGGAACCCACTATCTCCGAGAAAGCCGATCCCCACCATATGTATGTTAGACCGGATGTTGTCAGCATCGCCACGTAGCACACGGGTATCAGCAGGAAGTTTCGGAATATGGTGGATATAAGCGCCTTCATGCCCATACCGAGGGCTTGAAAAAGCGACTCCGCCGCCGCCCCCACTGCCACAAATGGAAGGAACAGTGCTCCGATCTGCAGGAAAAGGGTCATCCCGTCCCTCAGGTATTCCGTATCGGGATCATAAGTGAATATTGTCGCCATCTGAGGCGCGAATATAACAGTGACCGCAGCTATGGCGATCATCAAAATAGTAGATATCCTCACCGCATATGTGAACGCTACCTGAACCTTATCGTAGCGCCTTGCCCCATACGCAGCGGCGCAGACGGGAACAAGGCCCGATGCGATGCCCATAAGGGGGATCATGAGCACGCTGAGGATCCTCCAGTCCGCTGAATATATGGCTACCCCGTCGTCTCCGCCCGCTTGTATGAGGATCATGTTCATGAACACCACCACCAGGGAAACGATCATCATCTGAAGCGCCGCGGGGATGCCGACCTTGAATATGTCCCTTATTATGTGGGATTCGAATTTGAACTTCTTGAATTTGAACTTGAGGAACAGGTCCTTTTTCACAAAATACCAATAGAGCATGACGGCCAGGGCCGCTCCCTCCGATAACACCGTAGCAACGGCTGCGCCTGTCATCCCCCATCCCAGTCCGTAATCGTAAATGAAGAAAGGGTCGAGCGCTAAATTGACAACTGCTGCCAAAATGAGGATGTACATCGAACGCTTTGCAG
>Ga0082212_10003323_pt1 | contig 22923 bp, 16 predicted proteins | sample TergutNt197P3_FD_71548 | JGI IMG/M metagenome (GOLD analysis project Ga0082212, IMG submission 71548) | Neocapritermes taracua P3 segment gut microbial communities from Petit-Saut dam, French Guiana - Nt197 P3 | ecosystem: Host-associated > Arthropoda: Insects > Digestive system > Gut ...
TTGTAAACCAAGCGTTCTGTTCTATCTTCAGGATATATCCACGTTGTAATTTTAAACAACTGCAACTCTGCATTGTATGACATATATTCAGCTGTAAGGTTAAAAGTCACAAATTCAAGATTGGGCCGCTTTGTATGTCTGACCTGCGAAAAACTTTCGATATGCGAGAATTTCCTATCAATTTTTCAAGAATAATTTTGTATCAATTGTTCATTATATTTTGTTAAATTTAAATCGTTTTAATTATGAAAGCAAATGCTATTTTAATAATTATTTTAAGTGTTGGTGTTTTGACGACATTCACAACCTATTATATGATTTTAAAAGACAGATTATTGAGATCCGTTTATCGTAAATTGGTTTCAAAGCGCCAATCCTCTATACTAAGATCAAGAGGTTCTATGTCCCAGAAATCGTTGATCAATGAGATCCGGCGTTTATTAGGGAAAATGACAGACAAACCGGTATTATACGCCTTAGGAGATTCATTGGCCGCATATCACCAGATAGAAACGATGGTGCACAGCTTTGTGCCCAGAATAAGCAAATTACATACGTGAAATACAAGGGATATAACAGCAAAATTGCAATTTTGAGGAGGATAAATAAAGTATTAGACCGCATTTAAATTTCGAGTATTTTAAAAAAGCTATTAAAGAATTAATGTGAACGATGGTTGGAGCTGAATAATTTTTTTGGAAAACAGGATTTTACTTTTAAGCCAATATTTTTTGAAACAATATCTCATCTTTCCATCCATTTACAGTTTTAAGCCAGAACTTTTTTAAGCCTACTTTTTCAAATCCTGCCTTTTCGAAAAGACGGATGCTTGTTGTATTATCGTCTGCAATATTGGCATACAACTGTTTGAGTCCTAATACATTTAAAGCGTATTCCGACAGCGCCTGCAGAGTATCGCCGGCATAGCCCATATTCCGTTCGTTTTTATGGATCAATATCCCAACACCGGCACGTAAATGATAAGGGTCAAAATCGAATAAATCGACAGCGCCAACCGGTGTCATATTTTCATTTTGAATTATGAGCCGCAATTGTTTGAGTTCGTAAATATCTTTTGCCGAATCGTTTAAATATTTATCCAGGATATACTTCGAAAACGGCGTTTTGGTGTTGCTAACGTCCCATATTTCCATATTGTTTTCCCATTGATAAAGCAAATCAATGTCATAAGGTTCGAGAGCGCGCAATGTTATTTTTCCGTATGAAATCATGGTTTAAAATTTAACAGCGTGTTATTTTCCTATCGAATTTTCATAGACCACACGGTTTACCAGCGATCGGCCAAGAGTAATTTCGTCGGTGTATTCCAAATCATCGCCAATAGAAACGCCGCGTGACAGCGTAGTAATTTTCACATTTTTGTCTTTCAGTTTTCGATAAATATAAAAGTTGGTTGTGTCGCCTTCCATAGTGGTTGAAAGAGCAAGAATTACTTCAACAATATCGTTAGTTTCTACACGTTTTACCAGCGAATCTATTTCAATGTTCGAGGGGCCAATCCCATCCATTGGTGAAATTATTCCGCCTAAAACATGGTACAACCCGTTAAATTGATGCGTGTTTTCAATCGACATCACATCGCGAATGTTTTCAACCACGCAGATTATCGAAGTGTTTCGTACTGTACTGGAACAGATAGAACATATTTCGGTGTCGGAAATATTGTGACATATACGGCAGTGCTTTATTTCACTGCGTAACTGAATTATACTGTTCCCAAAAGAGTCCACTTCTGAAACATCCCTGCGCAGCAAATGCAAAACCAGTCGCAACGCACTTTTTCTGCCAATTCCGGGAAGTTTTGAAAACTCATTTACGGCATTTTCCAGTAATTTCGACGGATATTCATCCATAACTTTTCCAAACGGTTTCAGGATTCAAAAATAAAAAAAAACAAAACAAAAGTTAAGGAGTTTTTATGAAAGTGTCAGTTTTGCATCCTAATAGCATTATTCTTGTTTCCGTGTAATATAAACATCATTTTTTAGAATCTTTCATGTTTTTACTTTTTTGATAATATTTTTGGCATTACATTTGCGAAAAATTAAAATATACAAATAACACATAACTGCAAAAATTAATCTTTAAATTATGAAAGACGTTAAACGTTACGTATTAGTTGGCATGATTTTGCTTGTTGCAGGAATAGTTTCGGCACAAAATTTCAAATACGTAGGAGCCGATAATTGTAAAACCTGTCATAACAGGCCTGAACAAGGAGCGCAATACGACAGGTGGTGGTACGAAGACCTGCACTCGCAAGCGTTGGAATCGCTTTCGAGCGAAAAAGCCGTTGAGTATGCAAAGAATAATGGTATTGCTGACGCTTCAAAAGAACAAAAATGCCTGAAATGCCACTCTACATATCATGCTACTCCCGAAGAGTTACGTGATGGAATCACGGAAAACGAAGGCGTATCGTGTGAAGGATGCCATGGAGCGGGAAGTAACTACAAAAGTGCAACAGCCATGAGAAATCGTAACATGGCAGTGAGACAAGGTTTAATTTTACAAACGGAAGAGTTGTGCCTTAAATGTCATAATGATGAATGTCCATTTTATAAATGGTTCGACTTCAAGAGAGATTTTGAAAGAGTAGCGCATCCCGACCTTTCGGGTGGACATTAAATATAATAGTAATATAAGTTTTATCAAGTTTAAATGATACAAAATGGTAAATAAGACAACACGTCGAGAATTTATTAATAAAACTACAACTGTCGGAGCAGGGCTGTTGATAGGAGGTTACTGTAATATCTGCCTTGGACAAGAGCAAAGAGAAAGATTAAAAAGAGCTTCGCTCCCCGTTTCTCCTAACAATCCGTCTATAGTACATCACATAGATCGTTGTAGGGATTGCGGACGCTGCCGAGATTTCTGCCGAAATACAGCTGTATTCGAACAGTTTGTCCCCGAAAACAGAGAGTACTGCGTTCGTTGCGGTCAGTGTACCTTGTATTGTCCGGAAGTACTTACAGAGCGTTATCATTATCAAGATGTTGCCAAAGCGATTGCCGATCCCGACAAAGTTGTAATTGCATCAACGGCGCCGTCAATCCGCGTTGCGCTCGGCGAAATGTTCGGGTTTGATCCCGGCGTTAATGTTGAAAGAGAAACAGTAGGAGCATTGAAACAATTAGGAGTTGATTATGTTCTCGATGCGACATTTGCAGCCGATCTGACTATCATGGAAGAAGCTTCTGAACTGTTGCACAGGCTTGGAAGCAAGAACCGCAAAAAAGTAAAAATGCCCATGTTTACAAGTTGCTGTCCGGCTTGGGTACAATACGTAAAACTATACTATCCGAATCTTTTGCCTAACCTTTCTACCGTAAAAAGTCCGCAAATGATGCAGGGAGCCATGGTAAAGACATACTTTGCTCAAAAACAGGGAATTAATCCCGAAAAAATAGTCCATGTTGCTTTGATGCCATGTACGGCAAAAAAAGGCGAAATACTCTTAAACGGAATGAACTCTGCCGGAGTTTCGTACAAAAAACCTGCAATGCGCGACGTTGATTACGTTCTGACTAACCGCGAACTTGCATATCTGCTCAAAGACGGCAAAGTGAACCTTTTGCAAGCGCAAGCCGCTCCGTACGATTCGTTGATGGGAAGCGGAAGCGGTTCGGGAATGATTTTCGGCAACACCGGCGGCGTTATGGAAGCGGCGCTGCGAACGGCATACAAAGTGTTGAACGGTTCAAATCCGCCTGCCGACTTTTTAGAACTTACTCCTCTCCGTGGCTTCGACAGCGTGAAGCAATCGACCGTTGACCTTGGTGTAGCAAAGTTGAATGTCGCAGTTATTAATGGTATTGGCAGGGTGAAATCGTTCATGGAAGCGCTTCAAAACAACGAGCAGCAATTCGATTTCATTGAAATTATGGCTTGCCCCGGCGGCTGTATAGGCGGCGGCGGACAACCTGCTGCTTCTACAATGGAAGAGCTGGCGAATTTGAAACCACTTCGTATGAGCGCCCTGTATCAGCATGATGTTAATCAAGCGATTCGTTTGAGTTGCGACAATCCTGAAATCAAGACAATTTATGATGAGTTTCTCGGAAAACCACTTGGCAAAAAGTCGGAAAAACTATTGCATGTAAAAATGTAAAAGCACACAGTAATAATAAATAAACCAAAGGTGCATATTTCGTTACATCATTGCGATAATAACAAATATGCACCTTTTTATGAAATATGGGAGCTAATTAAGTTAGTTAAGTCAGCAGATATACATTGAAACAATCAATGACTTTTTAAAAAACAGTTGTCGGATTGAACATACGTTAACTATTCCAATACTTTTTACGTTTTATGGGACTTTTTCAGAATAATCCGCTTATCGGCGAATTCAAAACCCCGCATCAAACTGCACCTTTCGGCGAAATAAAAAACGAACATTTTATTCCCGCCTTTGAGGAATCAATAAAACAGGGTGAAGCAGAAATTAAAGCTATTGTTGAGAGTCGGCAGGCGCCTGCTTTCGAAAACACAATTGCCGCGCTCGATAACTCCGGAAAACTGCTTAGCCGCACATCAGGCGTATTTTTTAACCTGTTGAACGCCGAAACTAACGACGAACTGCAGCAAATTGCACAGCAGATTTCGCCAATGCTTACTAAATTTCAAAACGACATTACGCTAAATCCCGAACTTTTCAAAAAGGTTAAGGCCGTTTACGTTCTAAAAGATAATCTTAATTTATCTGCCGAGCAAAAAACTCTTCTCGAAAATACTTATCAGAACTTTATTCGGAAAGGAGCTAATCTGTCGGATGCCGACAAGGAAAAATTCAGGGAACTCAGCACTGAACTTTCCATAGCTTCGCTTAAATTTGATGAAAATGTACTGAAAGAAACCAACAGTTACGAAAAACACATTATCGACATAAATTTACTGGCCGGACTACCCGAAAGTATTCTGAAAGCCGCAGCCGAACTGGCAAAAAGCAAGGGAAAGGAAGGCTGGATTTTCAATATCACGGCGCCCAGCTACCAACCGTTTATGAAATATGCCGACAACCGCGATTTACGCAGGGAGCTTTATATGGCATACAATACAAAATCGTTTAAAGGAAACGAATATGACAACCGGGAAATCGTCAAAAAAATTTTAAATCTGAGACTAAAAATCGCCCGGTTGATGGGATATAAAAATTATGCCGATTATGTTTTGGAACAGCGCATGGCTGTCAATCAGACAAGTGTATTTAAATTACTCGACAATTTATATGAAGCTTCATACAAAATAGCATTAAAAGAAAAATCTGAAATTCAGGAACTTGCCTGCACAGAAGGTTTTAACGAAACGATTATGCCGTGGGACTGGGCCTACTACAGTGAAAAACTGAAAATGAAAAAATTTGACCTGAACGATGAAATTCTTAAACCATATTTCGAGTTAAATAAAGTAATCGACGGGGTTTTCGGTTTGGCTGTCGACTTGTTTGGAATCACGTTCAAACTTAATAAAAACATACCGGTTTATCACGAAGAAGTTGTTCCTTACGAGGTATTCGATGTTGACGGGGAGTTTCTTGCTGTTTTATATACCGATTTTCATCCGCGCCCGGGAAAACAGAGCGGAGCCTGGATGAATGACTTCAAAGGACAGTGGAAAGAGAACGGTGTTGATTCGAGGCCGCATGTGGTAATTGTTATGAATTTTACCCGTCCTGCCGAAACCAAACCGGCCCTTCTTACCTTTTATGAAGTGGAAACCTTTTTGCACGAGTTTGGGCATGCCCTGCACGGAATGTTATCCAACTCCACCTATCCAAGCCTTTCGGGTACAAACGTTTACCGCGACTTTGTGGAGCTTCCCTCTCAACTTATGGAAAACTGGGCGACTGAAAAAGAATTTCTCGACCGTTTTGCAGTGCATTACCAAACCGGCGAAAAAATTCTTGCCGAACTGGTTAAAAAAATCAAAGCTGCATCTAATTTTCAGGCAGGTTATTCAACTGTACGTCAGTTGAGTTTTGGCTATTTAGACATGGCTTGGCACACTCTCGAATCGCCTTTCGAAGGAGATGTGAAAAATTTTGAAGAAAACGTCTGGGGAAAAACACAAATTTTCCCTGTTATCGACGAAACCTGCATGAGCGTACAGTTTGGACATTTATTTGCAGGAGGTTACGCTGCCGGATATTACAGCTACAAATGGGCAGAAGTGCTTGATGCCGATGCGTTTAGTGTTTTCAGGGAAAAAGGTTTGTTTAATCGTGAAACGGCCGAATCATTTCGTAAAAACATTCTCGAAAAAGGGGGAACAGAACATCCCATGGTGTTGTATAAACGTTTTCGCGGCCACGAGCCTGCCATTGACGCCCTTTTAGAGCGAAGCGGCTTGAAGCAGGCAAATCAAACTTAATCAGTTCAAATTATTTGCAAAATTAGTCAGCCCAATAGAATATTTGTATAATTTTAGATTTCAATATACATAAACAAGATTTAATTATGGCAACAAAAAATCTTTCAGAATACGATGTAAACTTAATTCCATCGGCCGAAAACATGCGTTTTGGAATTGTGATAGCCGAGTGGAATAGACACATTACGTTTGCTTTAGCCGAAGGTGCGGTAGCTACTCTCAAAAAACACGGCGCATACGACGAAGATATATTAGTAAAATATGTTCCCGGAAGTTTTGAGCTTACGCTTGGAGCCCAGTTTTTTGCCGAAATGGAAAATGTAGATGCCATTATTTTGCTGGGATGTGTTATTCAGGGCGAAACCCGTCATTTCGATTATATTTGCCAGAGCGTTACGCAGGGCACTACCGAACTTAATCTCAAGTATAAAAAACCATTCATTTTTGGAGTTTTAACCACCGACAACGAACAGCAGGCTATTGACAGAGCCGGCGGTATTCACGGAAATAAGGGAGACGAAGCTGCTGTTACAGCTATAAAAATGGTTAATCTTAAAAATTCGTTTCTTAAATAACAACCGATAAATTTTCATGAAACCTGTTTCATAATTTTTCTGAATATTAGCGAGATTAGTCAAAAAAACCATATTTTCTTATTTTTGGATTTTTAAGCAGAAACACATGAATAAGCGAAAAAGTGGAATTTTACTGCACATTACATCGTTACCGGGCAGCGAAGGAACAGGTACTTTGGGGAAAGATGCATATAAGTTTGTTGACTTTCTGGTGGAAACCAAGCAGAAAATATGGCAAATTCTGCCTCTTGGGCCGGTTGGCGCCAATAATTCCCCTTACCAGTGTTACTCAGCTTTTGCCGGAAATATTCTGTTAATTGACTTGGATATCCTCTCGGAAGAAGGCCTGCTCGATAAACGTGATTTAAAAGATAAACCGCATTTTAGCGAAAAGGAAGCTGAATTTCAAAAAGTAATTGAATGGAAAATACCGCTTTTAAAAAAAGCATTCAAAAAATTTACGGAAATAAATAATGGAGATTTCCTTAACGATTATAATACTTTTTTGAAAGAACATTCGTGGTGGCTGAACGACTTTGCATTGTTTATGGCCGCCAACAAGCATTTCGAAGGCAGTATCTGGACTTCGTGGCCTGATGGCTTGAAATTCAGAAATGCAGTTGAAATGCATGAATACCGGTTAAAGCTGGAAAAAGACATCTCGTTTTGGGAATTTCTTCAATTTCAATTTTTCAGACAGTGGTTTAAATTAAAAAATTATGCCAACGAAAAAGGAATAGAAATTATGGGCGACGTACCCCTTTATGTTTCAACCGATAGCGTGGATGTTTGGTCGAATACCGATATTTTTTTGCTGGATAAAGACCTGATTCCTCAGGAAGTTGGAGGAGTACCGCCTGATTATTTTAGCGAAGACGGACAGTTATGGGGAAATCCTGTATACAACTGGAAACGCTTGGAGGAACGTAATTTCGACTGGTGGATGGCACGTTTGCATTTTAATCTGAACCTTTTTAATTTCGTCAGGATTGATCATTTTCGCGGATTAGAATCGTTTTGGTCGATTCCTGCAGGTGAAACTTCAGCAAAAAACGGGAAATGGGTCGCGGCAAAAGGTTATCAGGTTCTTTCGCTTTTAAAGAGTCAGATTGGTTTTTTGCCTTTAATAGCAGAAGACTTGGGAATAATTACAAATGAAGTGGAAAAACTGCGCGACGCCTTTGAGCTGCCGGGAATGAAAGTACTTCAGTTTGCATTTTTAACCGACGCGACCAACGAATATCTGCCCCACAACTTTAAGCAAAATTTTGTTGCCTATACCGGTACGCATGATAACGACACAACACTGGGTTGGCTCGAATCGGCAAAAGGGAAGGAAAAAGAAAGTATTAATTTATATCTGGGCGAAACAAATAAAAAAGGATTACAAAATGCAATGGAGCTTATTTGGGGGTCGGTTGCCGAAACAGCTATTGCACCTATGCAGGATGTTATTGAACTCGATTCGCAGGCAAGAATGAATACACCCGGAATTATCAATGGAAACTGGGGCTGGCGTTTCGACTGGAAACATATCGCTAAAAAACAAAAGGAGTTCTTAAAGTTAATTACTGAAAAATATAATCGCTAAATCCAACCCCAAGTAAATATAGTTTCATCAACACTTTTGGCCATTAAGTCAACGGTCTTATTTTCTTAAAGAAAATTCTTCAAGAAATTTCATCAACTTCAGCTTTTCTTCATCTAAAAACTTGGTCTTATTCTTTTTTCTATTTGATATTTGCTCAATAATCTTGTATATGTTATCCAACTTTACTTGGAATATATATTCAAACCAGTTTGCTATTTCCCTTACTTCCACATTTCCATGATCAACGCAGTTTTTCATCAGATAAATAATTTCAACAAGCCCGGAAGTAGATGCTGTCCAGTGCTTTCTATTGAGCTTTGGCATTTCATTCTTTACCATTAAACGAGGATTATCTATTTGGTATTCTATAATTTTTAATTCGGTTTTAACCGCGTCCAATGTCTTTGTAATAATCTTTTTCTCCTCATGGTCAGCATCCTTAGAGAGTTCTGTCAATTCAGATTTTAATCTTTTCAATGTACGATAACTCTCCAAAATATGGTCGGACTGAAGACTATACTGATGAAGATTGCTACAAATCAGATCGAACTTCTTTTTTTCCAAAAGATCTGAATTGCTTAATACATTAATAATTTCGTCAATACCCATTTTCTCTATTTTTATTTTAAAATAACGTTATCACTATTCAATTTTTTAGATTTGAAACAAAAGTCAAAAAATGAAGAAAGAATTTACCACACCTGTTTATCATATGGAGTGTTATTTATTACAACTGTTTGATTTACAAATAAAAATCTTTAACAAATTCATCAAATTCAACTTTTCTTTATCAAAAAACTTAGTTTTATTCTTTTTTCTAATACAAATGTAGAAGTGCAAAAAAGTAGTACCAAACAAAATCAATCGGTTATTTTTATCATGCAATAGGCAAACTTTATAAAGCCTCTGTGCAGACTCGTAATTTTCATCTTATTTTGTTTCACATTACACACAAACAAGTGTAAAATGCAAAGAGCCTAAGTATGTTACAACTTTGTGACGTTTTCTGTAAAAACAATTGGTAAGCGTATTAATCATATGCCACAAATGTGTATTCATTTTATGTTATATTATTCATATTAAATGAATTGACTTTTACGCAACAATTTTTAATAAATGTAGTTGGACGAATGTGGGCAGCTAAGCAAAATAAATAACATATTTTTATACTGATATATGTAAATTTTATATTAGTACTCGGGAAAAATGTGTTTTTGTAACGTATTAAGTCAAGAAAGATGTATAAACATATAATTAAATGGCTGATTAATTACAAATTAATCTAACCAAACAATAAAAAAAAGCGCGCAATTCTGCGCGCTTTCTCTTAATTATTAATTGCTAATTCTTAATTAATTTTCACAATTACTTAGATGGTACACCTGCGTTAGCGCCCCACCAGTCGGTATCCCACGGAGCGGGTTGCGCACCCGGCTCAGTATCTTCGAGCAGTAGGTCAGTAAAGTGGCTACCATATTTGGCGGCGTTACCAACAAGGTACATAATGTTATCCAAGAATATACCGCGGTTGTTGGTAAGGTAAGTATCATACCAGAACTGCTGCGATTCGCCCGACCAGATAAACTTGTTCTTAATATCCACAATAAACATGGCATTTCCACCATCTCTGAAAGTCAATGCCACAGCTGAGGAAGGCAGTCCCGATATCGGTATCCAACAGCTAACGCCATCGCTGTATAAAGCAGCAACTTGACTGGAAGTTAGCGGAGTATGACCCTTATCCAGCACAAACTGATACACTTTGGTAGTCGAATGCCCCGTATAGATGGTAGGATTGGCCGCACCGGTGTACACTGCACTCGGATAGCCTGCCCGTTTCAGCGGCGAGTTGGGGTTGTTAACTGCCTCAGGGTTAATCTGAGTCTGTATAAACGTTATGGCATCTCGGGTATCAATAAAGTTATTGACAAGCACCCAATTGTAGCTATTGGCGGTAGCAGTACTCGTAATCTGAGGCACAAAGTGCAAGTAAGTAATGTTTTCGGCAATACTTGCGGGCTCGCTGGTTAATGCTGAACCTGTGTAACCCGGTATCTGTGCTAAGCCCCAAGTACCTGAGTTGCCGTCCCAGCCTCTATTATAGGTATCGCCCATTCCGCCGTAAGTAGTGCCTAATCTAATACCTAAGCCGTTCATGGCTCTTGCTGTCAAAGTACTCTGAGTAACGGTATATGTTTTACTCAAGCCTCCGCCCACGGTTACTGTTACGGTTGCCGAAATCGTAAGGTCACGGTTAGGATAGTACACTTTGGGGAACTGTACACGGAACTTTTTAGACATAGGATGCGGGCCTGCTCCGAGCGGATCGCCTGCTTCGTCAACAAGCACTGCTTCGTGGTGTACAAGCGAACGCGCTCCGCTGGTACCGCCGTTAGTAACAACTGTTGCCGTCCATGTAAGCGATTCATGGGCATCAATCGTAACCGCATTAGAATTTGCGCCGATTGCCGGAACATTAGGTACCGAAGTCGGAATAAAGTTAAATTCAGCCGGTTGCTGTACCAAAGTAATATCGGTGTAAGTACCCGGATCACTTAACAGCTCTACCCTCATAATTGCGTTAAGGAAACGTCCTGTTGTGTTAATGCCTACTGCTTTCACCCTTACCATATTGTTATCTATAACGTCCTCATCGTGAACTTGGGCGTCAATAGCAAAGAAACCGGTGTCATCGTAAGAGCCCGTTGCTATAATAGAAACTTTCCAGCCATTTACCTTACCTGTTCCTTCATCAATTTTAGAATTGACGTAGAACTCGTTAGTGTTGCTTGCGCTGCCCATATCTACTAATCCTCCAACTCCGTTAAACGTCACTATCGTTTGATCTTCAGGCGTAAGTTTAATGGCTCCGGCATTCTTCTGCGACAGACGCACAACACCCACAAAGTTATCAGGATCTTTGTCGAGCGTTATTACAATAAATGCATCTCTCGCCCGATCGCCCTCGTTTATTGAGTTGGTATATACGCGGAAACGGTTGTTCTCAACATATCCTGCATCTACGCTGTGTATAATTTTTACAGGCGTAGTATATGGCGTAGGGCTGAACGAGAAGCCTTCCATATATAACTGTGCCGTCCATGGCCCCGATGCCTCCACGCGAATCATGCCCGATGGCAAACCGCCAAAGGATAGGAAGCGCGGAATACCGCCGTCGGGCAGGTAAACCCTCAGATAGTCGTCAGCCGTTCCCGATTGCAACACGGAAATGGAAGTTTCAAGCCCTGCAAACGAAAGTACGATAACGCCGCTGCGTTCCACTTCCTCCAAGCGCATTGCGGTAGCATCAATCACCAGCGTATTGCCGTCCAAGTGTGCTTTAATATCATCGCTCACCGGCGTATAAGTCTGGCTTCGTATCGACAGCGGAGCCGCATCGGTAAGTGATGTATTGGTGTATATCGACAGGCTTACGGAATTGGCATCGCGCCCTATTGTAACTCTCTTGGTCGGTATGGAGAGAATGCTGTAGTCGTCGGCTACAATCAGTCCGTTGTCGTCAAGATTCCACAGGTTAATCTTATACTCAAGTGTATTTCCGCGTCCTATATATGCCAACTCTTCTGTTGTCGCACCAGGGCCGCTTGCACCTGTAATTGTCAAACTGTATGCATAGTTTCTTCTAAGCGACTGAGGGCTGTTTTCAGGATGTATGTTAGCACGGTAGTAGGTAACCTCTCCTGAGCCGCCGCGTTCCCTCAATCCGATAATAAGACAGGTGGTTACCTGGTCATATTGTTCGGGGGAGGCGACCTGGTTCTCAAATGCGTATAGCCCGCCTTTTATATTGCCAAGTGTACCGTCAGGCATCTCGTTTGCGCTGTTGTCCACGCCATAGTGCCTGCGTATGCGGTGTGCGGTTCGCGAGTAGTCTATAACTCCATCTCCCCATATCGACGATACAGGGTGTGAGTTCCATATCGAAGCAGAAACAAGGTCGTGCGTTGCGCTTATGTTGCTAAATACGTCTAAACGGGCCTGGTTACGGGTAAGCAACAGGTTTATCTGTGTTCTTCCGGCAACCTTTTCAAAGCGTCCGTTCATAAGCAAACCGCTATTGTCAATAGTATTGTTCTCTTTTACATACGCTTCGGCTTCAAACATTACCTGTGTTTCGGTTTTGCCTTCCCATTGTTCCATCCACAAATCAACGCTTTCTCCATCGGACAGGTAAGTACCTTCAAAGATGTTGGCAACGGCAAGAATGTTGTAGGGCTGGCTAAGGTTAATAGAGGTGCCGGTAACGTCCATCTCCGTTTCTATGTTCATGCCTATGTCGCCGTACGGTATATCGACCTCTATATAATCGACAAAGGCGCCGTTGTTAAACTCATCAGGCTCAAAGAAAAGCAGATAGAGGCTACTTATCCTGTCCTCGCCCTCTTCCGAAGGTACAGAGGCGCGCGTAGCGCCCTCAGTTTCGAGGTTACTGACGCTTATCGTCAAGCGCAGCTTGTTGCTGTCTAAAGCGTTGTTTCCGCCGGGTGCCAGATCTTTAAGACAAGAACTGAACAGCAGGGCTAAAATTCCTATTGATATAAACAATAATTTTTTCATAATTATCTTATTTATTTGTTTCATTATTTAGAAGGTACTCCTGCATTAGCGCCCCAGTAAACATCATCCCATGGTGCAGGTTGAGCACCGGGCTGATCATCTTCGAGCAGCAAATCGGTAAAGTGGCTGCCGTATTTCGAGGCATTGCCCACAAAGTACATCAGGTTATCCAAGAACACACCGCGGTTGTTGGTAAGGTAAGTATCATACCAGAACTGCTGTGATTCGCCTATCCACATAAATTTGTTCTTAATATCCACAATCAGCATAGCGTGGGTATCGCTGTTACGGGCAGTCAATACTACTGCCGAGGCAGGCCACGATGGCATCACACAACTGACAGCGTCGCTGTAGAAAGAAGCGACCTGAGCTGGAGTGAGCGGAGTATGTCCCTTGTCCATCACAAACCGGTAAACTTTGGGTTGATTCTCAGGATTGGATCCGTATCCTTGATACACAGTTGGGTTAGCTGAGCCGGTATATGTAACATTACCATATCCTGCTCCGTTCCGTTTAGTCGGAGAGTTGATATTGTTCATAGGCCCTACGCCGTTGTTGTCCTGTGTCTGCAGTACCGTCCATGCATCGCGGGTATCTATATAGTTATTGATAGCCGCCCAAGTGTAGTTGGTACCTGAACTGCCCGATATATGCGGTGTAGCATGCAGGTAGGTAACGTTGGCTGCAATAGTTGCGCTCATGTTGCCTGTGCCGCTCTGCGAGTAACCCGGTATCTGAGCTAATCCAAAGCTGCCTGAAGTGCCGTCCCACCCACGGTTATAGGTATTGCCCATTCCGCCGTATGCCGGTGTACCGGTCATACCGTAGCCAATCATAGGCTTGGGTGTAAGCGGCGTTTGTGTAAATCTCATTGTTTTGGTCATTCCTTCAACAGTTACTGTAACCTCAGCAGCGATAGAAATTTCACGGTTAGGATAATACACTTTGGGGAATTCTACCTTGAATCCGTCAGTACCTACCGACTTAATGTCGCTCGGATTAATCTCGTTTCCGCTGCCGTCAATCAGTTTGGCTTTGTGCTGTACAAGTACCCGTCCGCCTGACGTTCCGCTTATGGTTTGAATGGTAGCAGTATATGAGAGCGATGCGTCTGCATCTATCTTAACAAGTTGCGACTGTCCGCCCACAACAGGAACTGCGGGAACAATGTTTGGTGCAAAGTCAAGCCCTTCCGATTGCTGCATAATGGTAATATCAACATGCGGCTGGTTATTGGCAGGGCCGAGATCATGCAAATAAAGCCTCAACACTGCGGAGTATGTGCGTCCCGATGTGTTCATGCCTACTGCTCCCACCTGAATCCAGTTGTCTGCGGGGTCGCTGGTACTGTGCGGACCTTCGGTAACGGTAAACCTGCTGTCATCGCCGCTAAGCCACGTCCAATCCCATACCATAATATCTATTATCATTGGAGGCCCGTCATCAACTATGTGCTGGCTTGGCAATACTTGGAATTTATCAACCGTATTGTTCGGTACGGCAGCAAGTCCTGTTCCCATACCGTTAAAGGTAACCTGCGTTTGACTTGGCATAATACTTATACCACCGGCAGCAGCCTGCGATACCCTCACTACTTGTGCATAGTTTTCGGGATCTTTATCGAGTGTTACCACAATAAAGGCTTCGCGAGGTGTCGGAGAGGAATTGGCGCCAAAGGTGTATATGCGGAACTTGTTGTCTTCAATAAGGGTAGCATCATAATTATCGCTGGTAGGATCGCTTGATATAATGATAACGGATGCTCCATCTTCGAAAGAGAATCCTCCTGTACCTTCGGTAAATATTTCAGCTGTCCAGTAGTCTGATGCCTCTACGCGGAGCAGTCCCGAACCTATTCCTCCTATCGGAGCAAAGCGCGGTATTCCGCCGTCGGGAAGGTGTACTACAAGAAAGTCGTCCATGAGTTCGGTTTGTATAACCTCAATTACGGCTTCAAGTCCTGCATATCCCAATTGAATGGTTCCGCTACGTTCCGATTCGAGTCCCAAAGGCTGTGCATTAATAATTAATGTATTTCCGTTTAGCGTAGCGGTGATATCGGTAGGCAGTGTCTGCCTGCGTATGCTAAGCGGCGATACGGGATTGGGGCTGCTGGTAAAGGTAAGTATCTGGTAGCTGAAAACACCTCCATCGGTACCGATGCGTACGGTTTTAACAGGTGAGGATAGCAAACTGCTGCCGTCCTGCACTATTATACCTTCGGTTCCTATGTCCCAATAGTTAATGGTAAAATCGAGTTCGTTACTACCGGGGTGGTTGTAAGCATCTTCCTTCGATGCTGCACCGGGGCCGCCCACATTGCGTATCGTAAGCAGGTAAGCATTGTTGCGTTTAAGCGCCTGTGCACTTTCATCGGGATGTATGTTGGCACGATAGTAGGTGGTAACACCACCGCCGCGCGGCTGCAAGCCAATAATAAGGCAGGTAGTATAACGGTCGTTTTGCACCGGTGCAGGAACTTGATTCTCGAAGGTGTACAAGTTGCCTTTTATATCGTCAAGCATAGGGCCATTCCCGTCTGAGCCGTTTCCGATAGTATTGCTCTTGTTGTCATATTCGTAATATACGGCAATACGGCCGGTGTTTGTAGTATAATCCACCGCGCCCATGTTCCAAATGGAAGATGTAGGGTAGGCGTTGCGTATTTCAACAGACATAAGATCGTAGTCCTCTCTAACATCGTTAATCACGTCGTAGCGCACTTGATTACGGGTAAGCGAAAGGTAAAGATGAAATTCATGATCTGCTTTTTCTACCCGTCCGTTCATCAACAGTTTTCCGGGACTGATAAGGAATCCGCTCCTTGTCCATGCAAAGGCTTCAATCATTACCTCTCTCTCTGTTTTGTTTACCCACTGCAACATCCAACTATCCTCACTTGTTTCGTTGAGGTAGCGGTTTCCTGCTATATCGTCTATATTAGCAATAGCGAGTATATGGTATGCGTCGGTAACATTAACCTCTGTTCCCATAAGGTTAACATCTATTGGGGTATTCATCGCTAAGGGGCCATTAAGCTTTACATAGTCAACAAAGAGTCCGGCGCGTGTGCTTGAAGGCTCAAAGAAAAGTATGTACAGGCTGCTTAGCTGGTCTTCACCCGTCTCGGGTTCAACCGTAGCGCGCGTTTCACCTGCCTCTGCAATGAGTTTAGGCACATTAAGTGTCAAGCGTAAAGTATTTTCAGGGATTATATCCTGCATCGATTGCTGCGTCAGATCATTAATACAAGAACTGAGCAGTAGAGCAGCTGTCCCGATAAATGCATATAACAATTTTTTCATGGTTATGTAGTATTAATTATTAACTATTAATTATCATTTTATTACCAACTTACGTCCTGGTTATTTCCTTTTATCCAGTCTTCACGGCTACCAGGGCGTTGTATAATAGTTATTTTGAACTTTATTCTTCCTTCTGCGGTAACTGTCAGTTCTGACGGATTATCTGTTGCGCCCTCTTCGTAGTCTTTTAACGCTGTAAAGAGGAAACAGTCATCACCGTCGATGTTTTTGGTTATTTCTACGCGGAAACGGTCGTTTTCGATAACGGTCGGATCACCGGGGGTGGGGAAACTGCCGCCGTTATTGAGAGCAAGCGTAAACGTTTCGAGAGGTATGTTTGTATCAAAAACAATCCAGTCGGTAGAAGTAGCGTTGCGGTAAACTACTGCGGTACGGTTGTCTAAGTTTTCGTTACGGCTGTTTTTTAGCGAAACATAATATGTTCTGTCGAATATTATGTTGCCCATATCGTTAACATCCCAATCCAATATTTCAAAGTCCATATTAAATGTATTTGCATTATAGGCTTCTTCCACAGTAGAGTAACCATCACCGTAAACGCTTGTAATATCGAACCTGTACAGGTGGTTGCGAAGAACATTCATCAAGTCGTTGTCTTTCACAAAGTCTAAGCGGTAGAACGTTTCAGTTGTACCGCCGTCGTAGTATCCGCCTACAACAATAGCCATGCGGTTTGAATGGTTTGCATCTCCGGGCGCGCCGGCTGCACTCATCTTAATATCGGTTTCGGGAATATATATATTCTGTGTAAGATAACCGCCTCTATCGCTTGTAACGCCTGCAATGTTGTCGTCGTCGTATTTAAAGTTTTTAATGGAATTTGCCATGCTTATTGCAGATGTTCCTGCCAATATAGTAGGGTTGCCGGCGCTCAGTTCGTCAACATCGGGGATAATGGCAAAGCGGTTGTTTGGTTTGATAACATATACGCTTCCAAGACTGAACGGAATTATATCTCCCGATCCATCCTTGCCGTCCCATTCCCATACATTGTCGGTTACAATGTATGCAGCTTGCCCTACTCCAACGTCAATACGTGCAATAGCGCGGGTTAATTCTAACGGGTCGATGGTGGTTCCTGTTTTAATCTCTATCTGCCCGCTTTCGCCCCACATCGGAATAACTCCGCCCGATGGGTACAGTTTAGAATTAACATTAACGAATAATGCTGCAATCACATCATCGTAATCTTTATCCGTAACATCATCAACATCTAAACTGCCATACGCAGTCATAAGTGCTGTTTCTGCATTTGCCAGCACTACCAGGTTGTATGTGTCGGTAGCCGAAGCGCTTGGTTTGATAATTACCGAGAAAGTGCCCTCGGCGCTGTATCGCGGGTCGAGGCTACCGGTTGTAACAACCACATTCTTTCCCTCTAATATATCTACAAGTTCATCATTTTTATCGAAGACTAACACGTTTATGTCTTCTATTTCATTTTCCTGCGCATAAGTTAGTGCGCGTGTTGCAGAAGATAATGGGTTGCTGCCATACCGGAAGTTAACCCTTACTCCTCCTTCTTCATTATTTGGACAGTTTGGCCAAGATTTGTCCTTCATACACGAAGCGGCCAAAACCGAAACTGCTATAATGAGCAGCATGTTGATGAGTTTTCTCATATTGTTTAGTTTTAATTTATTTTTACTCATTAATTCCTTTTTTTAATATTAAGACAGAGGCTTTTGGGTAATATTTATTATCCTGCTCAATGTGCCGGCTTTTATCACAAGCTGTCCCGTTCTATTGGGCGCAATAAAATTACCGGGGTCGCACTCTAAAGATACAGTGCCACTCGATCCTCCATCGGGAGTAACATGCAGCCACGACGGCTTTGAATCGACATACCAGCCTTCGCCGTAATTTGTATATATTTCGAGTGTTTGCGCAGTGCCATTGGGATCAAAATCAAAATCTCTTTGAGATACGGCAAGACGATAGTCGCCAAAATCGGGCACGTCCATTATTTCAAGATCCCAGTCTAAAATCAGAATTTGTACATTAATAGCATCTTCTTTAACAGTTGCTTTAATATGCAGGTATTTGTTGCGCGGAACAGAGTAGCCGTACAAATTGCCGTTAGCATCTTCTTCGTCGTCGGCAGCGCATATTTTTGCGGTCTTCACATCTTCGCCGTCTCTAAATTCCATTTTAAGGTTCAGTCCCTTAGAGGCAGTATTATTTGCCGAAGTCAGGAATGTTTCGGGTAATATCAGCCTGTTGTAAACTACTTTGGCAGTGCCATCGCTGTTAACGGTTATCTCGCCCGGCTCGGCTCCCGAAGTTAAACTTGCGTTAAATGTTTCAAAAGCCGTAACTATCGAGGCGCTATTGTCGGCAGGAAGTACGTAAGCTAAACCGGGGATATTATTAATATATATCTTTTTATCCCAGTCGGTGTACTGCCATTGCGAAAGGGTTATTTCCAGTTTCAACCTTATTCCTACCCTCTCTAATCCTACATTCCATGTGCCTGTTACAGGCGCCGGCATATCGGGGGTTTGTATCATGTCGTCGGCAATCACATCTACCCATTCTATAAGTGTTACCATAGGAATGTCCTTTTCTGCGTCGAAAGCGCTGCGGGCAAACGATAGCGCACGCAGTTTCGATATGTTGCTTACATCGGCATCGTTGGCTAATTTTGCCGCCAGCGCCGGATCCGAGTCTTCGTTGGCAATAAAAACAAAGTCGTATTTTCCGGTAATAATTTCCAACCTGTCGCTTGGATAGGCAATAGGAATGTTAAATGCCAATTCTCCCGTATCAAACTTGTAAATCAATACCCTCAAGCTACTTACTCTGTTGTCGTCGGCATCTCCCGGAAGCGGCGACCTTGTTACCGCCGGATTTAGCGTAAGAGTAATAGTTACCGGTTCGCCTTCGGAAACGTCCTGAACCTTATCTTTATTACAGGAGGCCAAAGCCAGCATAATTGTCAGTAGCGCCGATAGTGTTAATAAATTTCGCATTCTCATATTGTTATAATTTAATAATTTACAAATAAGTAGGATTTTCGATTGAATCCCAGTAGTTCAGGTCAAGTGTTACTCCCATATCGGTTGTAAAACGGAACGGTACGGTAAACTCGAACACTTTTGTGAAATCGGGATAACTGCCTTTTTGAGCTTTGTATGCTTCCCTTATCATTTCTATAAGGTCGTCGTTTTGATAAAGCGTTACAACGGTTGGCGTTGTATTATGCGAAAAAATGAACGCGGGAGTATGTACCGGCTCGTCGAGCCCAAGTATAATCATCGACGCTGTCATATTTGCACTGGGAGCAGCTGTGCGCAAATATTTGTAATCGACCGTTGTTGTGCCAAGCCTTGCAGATTTATCGTTTTCAAAATTGTGCTGAAAATCTTTGTCTGTTACCGTAAAAGTAAAGTTAGACGCAACAGCGGGATTGAAACCTGTTAAGCCGGTAACCACAAAATTAACTTTGTAGGTATGAGGCACAATAGGTATCGTAATTGTTTGTTCGTTTTTACCTTTAACCGTAGCATTTTTTAGTCCGCCATGGCTGTCCGGAATGTCTGAGGTAATCTCTCTGCCCGAGAAAACCGCCAGATCAAGGTAAGTTGATACATCAGCAGCCTGATGCAACCCGTCTCTCAACTGTGTTTCGGTATGCGATGCTTTATAAAATGTACCTAAGTTGGTACGCACAACAAAACTGTAATTATCGTCGGGCAGGCTGAAAAGCGCCACATACTCCTTAGTTAAAGAGAATGCCGGGCCGTTCCACGAAGTAACAAACTTGCCGTCCGATCCAAATACATAAATCCATACCGAACTAATGTTATTATAGCGCTCCGGATAAGTTAATTTTATTCCGGCATCAGCTTCAACTATGACACGCAAGTTGAAAGGAGGCGGGCAATCGTCCCTGTTTTCTTTTATGCAGGAGGTATGTGCCAAAAGCACTGCCACCGCTGCAAACATCATTAAAAACTTCAATTTTCGTAGTCTCATACTCATTGTATATTTAGTTCTTAAATTTTTTTCGTTATTGTTAATTTGGCATAGCTGTTGTCCTTTATAGATTGCCCCACTACCGCTCGCAACGACGTTACGCTTTTTTATTTAGCGTGTTAGCGTCAATTGTGAGTAATAAATTTACCGTGTCATTGCGAACGGAGTGAAGGCAATCCAATAAAGTTCTCATACACTAATTTAACAATACCACTTTTTATAGTAGGACAAAAGCCCTCTTGTGCTTTGCGGAGCGGCAAAGCTCCGCAAAGCTTAAAATAAATTTATGCTACTGTTATTCTAATGTAGAACTATTGAAGTTCTGTGTCGGTGCTAAGATAATCCCACGGATTAACTTCGATTTCAACAAACAAGTCGGCTTTAGTGCCATCAACTGGTTCATCTGGATCTTCTGGATCACCAGTGCCCGGTTTTGTAGGATCATCAGGATCTCCGGGTATTCCGGGGAATTGTCCTGGCCCACCTGCTACTTTTGTAACGTTAGCGCGGAGGAACTGGTTGCGTGCTATTCCATAAACATTGAATTCGTGAATTACATTTACACCATCAATATAAACAGGGAAGTGAACCCAACCTGCAGTAAATTTTACTATTTCAGCATCAGCAGCGGTACCGCCAAAACCATTATAAATAGCAGTGGCTTTATCGCTTGAGTTGGTAATGAATTTATATCCTCTTTGCGGAGCGGTAAGTTTCTCAACAACCCATACATCGCTTGTGCCATTTCCGTAATCGGCAACGCTTTCATATATAACACCGCCATCGTACCAATCGGCAGCCATGTTAATTTTAACAGTTGTAGCAACCATTAAATAGGTGGTAAGACCTCTTTTTTGCTCAGCAGGCATATTTTCGCCAACATATACAACCTGAGTTATTGCTGCAGGGCTTGCAGGGGCTATGGTAACATTAGCCTTTTGATAAACAGGGGCTACTACACTTTCGTCAAATGTATAGAGTTCGCCGGTAGTTTTGAGAGTACCTGCCAACGCTCCGCCAGCCCAATAGTTAGGTGCAATGTACGATGTTTTTGCTTTGTTGAAAGGACTGAAAGTTTTAAGTGCATAGTCCAACACCATTCCGTCATAGTCAGCGCCCGGTGCATTCCATGTGTTTGCAACCGATGCTGTAGCAGCAGTAACAGCAAGTTTCGCTGCAATACGGTCAACTTTTACAGAAACTTCGTTTACCATTGAAGAAGTTGTAGGGAATTCTACCATTTCACTTTCAGTTGCATCAGAGAACATGTAGAAATCATTAGTTACATACAAATCTTCCACATCGGCAATCGCTGCAAGCAACTCATCAACACTGTCAAAAGGTCCATTGGCAATTGCCGTAGGAATGTTGATACCTACATAAACAATATTACTACCGGCAACTGTTGCAATGTACTTGTCGCTTTTCAGCTGATAAACATCTGTTGTACCAACCTGAGTGAAATCGGCAATTGGGAAGCGTGTATTTGCGCCTACCATAACTGCCTTACCTGCTGAATTAAAAATGTAAACGTTAATAAAGTTTACCTTACTTTCTTCTACTGTTCCCGCTACGGGATCACCAACTGCCTTTGTTCCGGGCGCCATTTTAAGAGAAATCGACAACTTAGCGTCAGCGCCGTTGCCCAACGAATTAATGTTGTTTTTGTCATCTTTCATACAACTTGCTAGTCCCAAAGCTACCAGCAATACAATTGCTAGAATACGAGTTTTTTTCATGTTTAAAAAATTTTAATTAATAAATAATTTTAATTGGGTTGTTTGTTAATTTTTTTTGTTTGTTTTTGTTTTGTTTATTACATAATATATAACTATTTATAATGTACCTATTATAATTATAGCCCTAATAATTTCAAGTTTTGTAAACCCTGCAGACCTCCTTTTGTAAAGCACTCAACTACCTTATCTTTGTCGCCTTTAAACCACGACAATATTCCAAGATTGTTCCAGTAGTTAAAGTTCTGTGTCTTAACCTTATCCAAATAATAGATTGCAGAAACAGTATCCTTACGGTTTATGGCACTTGCGGTGGCATTAAGATTTGCTGCGTCGCTTTACGGATACAGGCGTGGCAGTTTCAAATATCTCGAAACATTCGACACTGCCCCGCTCGTACGACTGTGCTATCAAATACATCTCGTTGAACGACAGGTGCCCCGGAGTGGTGCGGGAATATCTCTTTTCCCCTCTCAACACTGAACGGTACAACAGTGTATTGTTCGAATACGAGTTTTTTTCATGCTTAAATAATTTTAATTAATAAATAATTTTAATTGGGTTGTTTGTTAATTTTTTTTGTTTATTACATAATATATACTAATTTATATTTATTATAATGTACCTATATAATTATAGCCCTAATAATTTCAAGTTTTGTGACCCCTGCAGCCCACCTTTTGTAAAGCACTCAACTGCCTTATCCTTGTCGCCTTTAAGCCACGACAGGATGCCAAGATTGT
>Ga0082212_10003324_pt1 | contig 22923 bp, 14 predicted proteins | sample TergutNt197P3_FD_71548 | JGI IMG/M metagenome (GOLD analysis project Ga0082212, IMG submission 71548) | Neocapritermes taracua P3 segment gut microbial communities from Petit-Saut dam, French Guiana - Nt197 P3 | ecosystem: Host-associated > Arthropoda: Insects > Digestive system > Gut ...
CGTTCTGTGTGCATGGCGTGTGTCATTCCGACCGAAGGGAGGAATCTCGAACAAATCCACAATCGTTGATTAATATTTCCATGTTTGCAAGGGGTATTAAAAAAAATAGCACCTCCAAAAAAAACTTAACCATTTTTCTACTTTTGCCAAATGTTAGAAAAACAAATCATTAATTTAAAAAAAGCAAAGAATGCCGTTATTTTAGCGCATTATTATACGCTACCGGAAATACAGGATATTGCTGATTTTGTTGGAGATAGCCTTGCGCTCTCCAAACAGGCTGCCCATACCGAAGCGGATATTATTCTGTTTGCAGGGGTGCATTTTATGGCGGAAACAGCAAAAATTTTATCCCCTCAAAAAAAAGTATTGATTCCCGATTTGGAAGCAGGATGTTCACTATCAGATAGCTGCCCTGCCGAACAATTAGAACTTTTTTTAAAAAACTATCCCCGGCATACCGTACTGAGCTACATCAACTGTTCGGCAAAAGTAAAAGCGCTTTCTCATATTATTGTAACCTCCGGAAATGCACTGGAAGTAGTAAATGCTTTACCCAAAGAGGAAAAGATTGTATTTACACCGGATAGAAATTTAGGCGCCTATATCAATAAGGAAACAGGGCGAGAAATGGTGCTTTGGGACGGCGCCTGCCATGTGCACGATAGACTGATGGATACGGAGGTTTATCATCTAAAAGAAAAACATCCTGACGCAAAAACCTTGGCGCATCCTGAGTGCAAATCTTCTGTGCTGGCGCTTGCCGATTTTATTGGCTCTACTGCGGCGATGCTGCATTTTACAAAAAATGACCCAACCACTGAATTTATCGTGGCTACTGAAATCGGTATTTTGCACGAAATGCAAAAACAAAATCCTGCGAAACGATTTTATGTAGTGAACAATCCCGAAACTTGTGCTTGCAACGGTTGTGAGTATATGAAATTGAATACTTTAGAAAAAATTTACAAAGCCCTGCAAACCGAATCTCCTGAAATTATTTTAGAAGAAGAATTAATGAGAAAAGCGTTAGCGCCAATTCAAAAAATGCTGGAATTTTAACCTCTGGCTTTAAATAGTTTAAATGGCGTTTCTATTTCAATAAGTTTGTTAGCAATAGGGTGTTCAAAAATTATCTTTTGGGCTTGCAACGAGATAGAGCCGTCAGGGTTAGAGCGTTTGGCTCCGTACTTTAAATCGCCCTTAATGCAAACGCCAAGGGCTGCAAGTTGCGCCCGAATTTGATGGTGCCTTCCGGTAAATAACTCAACTTCCAATAAATGATAATGATCAGTGGGGTGCAAATATTTGTAGTGTAATGAAGCCGAAACATATCCTTCTTTGGGTTCATTGGAAATAAAACTTCGGTTAACTTTTTCATTTTTTCTAATAAACTGATCCAGCGTTTGTTCAAGAATTACAGGTTTATGCTCTACTAAAGCATGATACAACTTCTTGATTTTTCTTACTTTAAACAGTTCATTCATCCGAAAAAGTCCTTTTGAGGTTTTGGCGAAAATTACTAATCCGCTTACCGGTCGGTCAATGCGATGTATAATACCCACAAACACATTGCCGGGCTTTCGGTACTTCTCTTTTAAAAATGCTCTAATTTTCTCCGACAGCGGTTCATCGCCGGTTTTATCGGATTGCACAATTTCGCCGGATAATTTATGTACAACGATTAAATGATTGTCTTCATATACAATACGTTCAGCAATAGGAATATTCTCTTTCATTTTCTATTTTATTTTTACTTTGCGAAGAAAAAAATCAATTTGAGGTAATTATTTTTTGCACAGTGCAAAAATAGAAAAATTGTTGGCAAAAGAAAAAAACATATTTTTGCATAAAAATTAAAAAAACATCATGATTAAAAAAACATTTCTAATCTTATTTATGAGCATCACTATCACATCGGTGTTTGCTCAATTTGGTACGATGACTATTACTTCCAATTCCAATCAAAAATTTTGGTTATTTATTGACGATGTACTTCAAAACGAGTACTCTACACATTCTATTAAAATAATGGGTTTACAATTTATGTATTATAAAGTTCGGGTTGAGATGGATAACCCTGCTAATAATTGTGTGGGGCAAACCGTTATGATTTCCAAGTTACCCAATCAAAATAATTTTGTTGTAAACAAAGACAGAGCCAATAATTTCACATTTAATCAATCGAATACTATGGCAAATCCGTTTTTTATTCAAGATGTCATTTTGCCCAATTATAATTATTACTCTGCATTTCAACAATATCTGTTTCCGGGCTTTAATGCTAATGTGAGTTACGGGCAGGGCAATCAATACAGAGGAAATACCTACAAAGGATACCAGCATAATTATCAAAGCGGTGGGTATGGCTACGGGGGTAATCAGGGATATGGTAATCAAGGATATGGAAATCCGCCCGGACATGGAACGCCGCCTCCGGGGTACGGTACTCCTCCTCCTGCAACTTGTATGCCCACAATAGATTTTAATAGGGCATTGACTGTTATTAAAGGCGAATCTTTTGAAAATTCCAAATTAAATACCGCAAAGCAAGTTACCTCTGTGAACTACCTCTGTGTTTCACAAATTGTTCAAATATGCCGATTATTCACTTATGAACAATCGAAATTAGAGTATGCCAAATATGCGTACCATTATTGTGTTGATCAAAATAATTATTATCTGCTTAATGATGTGTTTACTTACGCGGCTTCCAAAGATGAATTGAGACAATATATCGGAGGAAGGTAAATCTCTCTAACCGATTTCATTTCACAGATAGATTTTGAAGAAGAGTGGTTTTTTTTGCATGTTCCAACATCTTTTGTTAAATAATACTATCTTCGGCGCTCATTATTTTAAACTAAAATACAATGGTTAAAAATCTATCTAAGTTGTTGGCAATAACAGTTTTATTTGCCGGATTGTGGGCTTGTAAAAACAAACCCGCCGAAATTAATCAAACTTTTAGCCAATATATTACCGGCTATACCTCAGGGCAAATCTCTACCAAAGGGATCATTCAGATTGAATTAGCAGACGAGCAGCCGCAAGTAGAACTTTTTACCGAAATAAAAGAGAAACTGTTCTCCTTTTCGCCGTCTGTGAAAGGGAAAGCGTATTGGAAAAGCGGGCGATTGATTGAATTTTGCCCCGATGAGCCTTTAAAAGAGAACACCCATTACGCCGTGAATTTTAATCTGGGTAAACTGCTGCCGAACATTGACAAAGATTACCATATTTTCAGATTCGATATTTTTACTATTGAACAGGATTTCTCTATTGCAGAGGTTTTTTACCAACCGATTCACGAAAACCAAAACCGATGGAACAGTATGGAGGTTGAAATTACCGCCGCCGATGTGCTAACGGAAGATGAAGCCAAAGCCATTTTTTCTGCAGAAATAGAAGGCAAAAAACTGTCGCCCCGTTTGGTAACTTCATCTCAGAGCCTTAATTTTAAATTTGCTATTGACAGTATTGAACGCAAAGGGTTAGATCAAAATCTGCTCCTTATTTGCAACGGAAAGGATATCGGTAGAAAAAAACTAACCGAAAAAGAGGTTGTAATTCACGCCATTGATAAATTTGAAGTGATTCGCACACAAACCTGTTCAGAGCCGGAACGGTGCATCAAAATTTTCTTTACCGACCCGCTGAGCAAACAAGATTTAACAGGATTGATAGAACTGATTAATTTTGATAATTATACTTTAAAAACAAACAAAAATGTGGTGAGCATTTATCCTGAAAAAGATTTTCCGGCACAGGTACAAGGAACTATCCACAAGGAAATCAAGAATTTTGAGGGGAAAACATTAAGCAAAGATGTTACCTTTAACTGGATGCCCGCCCCCACTATTCCGGTGGTGAAACTGCTAAAAAGCGGCACCATTTTGCCCGATTCCAAAAACCTGATTTTACCGTTTAGCGCCGTAAATATCAACGCCCTTGAAATGAGAATCATTAAAATATATGAACAAAATATCCTTTCGTTTTTACAAGATAATGCAATGGATGGTTCCTATAATTTAACCCGCTCCGGTCGTTTAATTGCAAAAAAAATTATTCGATTAGATCAGGATAAATCTAAAATATTGACCCACTGGAATAATTTTGCGATAGATATTTCTGCTTTGGTGGGCAAAGATCCGGGGTCTATTTATCGCTTTGAACTGATTATTAGGCAAGAGTTTTCGCTGTATCCCTGCGGAAGTGCGCAAGAGAACACACCGGAAAATGCACTAAGTATATTCGATGAAACCAATTTTACTTTAACCGATGAAGATATGGCGGCGTGGAACAACCCTTACGGTTACTATAATCCTATTCAATATGACTGGAGAAATTATGAATGGCGGCAGCGCGAAAACCCGTGCCACCCTACCTTTTATATGCAAGAGAGCAACTGTTTGGTGAGTTGCAATTTGTTTGCTTCCAACATCGGCATTATTGCTAAAAAAGGAGAGGGGTCGGAAATCTTTATTGCTACGCAAGATATTCGCACTACGGAGCCCTTAACCGGAAGCAGGGTCAGGGTGCTGAACTACCAACTGATGCCCATTGCCACCGGCAGCACAGACAAAGACGGCTTCTGTACGCTGCAAATTAAAAGCCCCGAAGCGTTTATTGTGGAGGTTACCCATAATAACCAAAAAGGATATTTAAAAGTGAACAACGGCAATGAATTGTCGCTGAGTCGTTTTGATATTAGCGGCAAAACCATTCAAAAAGGGATCAAAGGTTTTATCTATGGCGAGCGCGGCATCTGGCGACCGGGGGATGATATTTTTATGACTTTTATTTTGGAAGACAAACAGCGGAGCATTCCGCCCGGGCACCCCGTAACAATGGAGATTTACAACCCGCAAGGGCAGTTTTTCCGCAAATTGATACAAACGCAATCGGTTGAAAATTTCTACACTTTCTTTTTTAAAACAGAGGAACAGTCGCCCACCGGCGTTTGGCACGCGGTAGTAAGCGTGGGCGGCGCAAAGTTTGATAAATATTTCCGAGTAGAAACGGTGAAACCCAATCGTTTAAAAATTAATATTGATTTCGGAACAAAATTGATTACCCAATCTCATTTGAATGTGGCTTTAGATGCCAAATGGCTTCACGGAGCTATTGCTAAAGATTTGAAAACGAAGGTGTTCTTAAAATTAAGTCCGATGGTTACTCAATTTAAAGGGTATGAGCGGTATCATTTTACAAACCCCACCACAGAAACCTATTCTTATGAAGAACAGATTTATACGGGAAAGCTGAACGAGAACGGTCAAAGTGCCTTTTCGTTGCAAATGCCCGAAGCCGAAGAAGCAGCGGGTATGCTCACGGCTTCTTTTACTACCACAGTAGAGGAGAGCGGCGGCGGCGAAAGTATGACGATAAACTCGCTGCCCTATTCACCGTTTCCCGCTTATGTTGGGCTTAATGTGTATCAAGACAGCGAATACGATGTTTGGGCTACCGACACTACGCACTATTTTGATGTGGTTTTATTAGATGCCAAAGGAAACCCGGTATCATCGGGCGAACTGATTTACAAAGCCTACCGCTTGAGTTGGAGTTGGTGGTGGGATGAATACGATGAGGGCGACCACTTGTCATCGGTGGTGAACGGCAGCCACACCAAACCGTTCATTGATAAAAAAATCAGTATTAAAAACGGAAAAGCGCGTATTGCTTTTAAAGCGACCTCCAAAGATTGGGGACGTTACCTCATCTTTATTAAAGACCCGAAAGGAGGACACGCTACCGGCAAGATGATTTTTGTAGATGACCCCTACTGGGGCGGACGCAGCAGGCAAGACGACCCGCAAGGCGTTGCTATGCTAACTTTTAAAACTGATAAAAATACTTATACGGTGGGCGAAGATGTGAAAATAACGCTCGGAAAAGCCGGAAACGGACGCGCATTGGTTTCGTTGGAAAACGGATCTCGCTCAGTAAAACAATGGTGGGTAGAAACAAAAAATCAGGAACCTACTTTAATTCAATTTAAGGTTACGGAAGATTTGGCGCCCAATTTTTACATCCATATTACGTTGCTGCAACACCACGACCAAACGTTGAACGACCTGCCTATCAGAATGTACGGCGTGGCTCCGGTAATTGTGGTAAATCCGAAAGGAGAGTTGAAACCTGCCATTACGATGCCCGATATATTGCGCACCGAAAAAGAGTTTACCATTTCTGTGAGTGAAGCCACAATGCAAGATATGACCTACACGCTTGCCATTGTAGATGAGGGTTTATTGGATATTAACAATTTTAAAACCCCGAACCCGCACGCAGAGTTTAATGTGAGAGAAGCGCTGGGCGTGAAAACTTTCGACCTGTATAATCAAGTAATGGGCGCGTTTTCGGGAGAGTTGAAACCGTTGTACAGCGTGGGTGGCGGAGACGAAATAAACCCATCGGCGAAAAACAGCCAGCGCTTTAAACCGGTGGTGCTGTTTTTAGGACCTTTTGAATTGAAGAAAGGCAAAACCAACAAACATACCGTCAAACTGCCGCCATATATTGGATCGGTGCGCGTAATGCTGGTGGCGGGAAACAGAAACAACGCCTACGGAAAAGCAGAAAAAACCGTGCCGGTGCAAAATCCGCTGATGGTATTAACAACGCTGCCCCGCGTGCTGGGTCCAAACGAAGAAGTAAGTATGCCGGTCAATTTGTTTGTTATGGATAAGGCGATTAACAATGTTAAAGTAACCCTGAAAAGCAGCGATCTGTTGCAACTGCAAGAAGATGAAACCAAAACAATTCCCTTTAAAGAGGTGGGCGACCAGTTGGTGTATTTTAAACTGAAAACAAAAAAACAAACCGGCAAAGCACAAATTACCGTAACGGCGACTTCCGGAAAAGAGATTTCTACAGAAACCATTGATATTGAAATTAGAAACCCAAATCCTTTGCTTACCCAATATAAGTCATACATTATTAAACCCGGAGAAAGTCAGGAGATAGAGTATGCGTTTGATGAAGAACAACCTAATAATCAGGTAAAGTTGGAATATGCGCGTATTCCTTCTGTGAACCTCAGTCGCAGTTTGCAATATCTGATACATTATCCTCACGGGTGCGCCGAACAAACTACATCGGGCGCTTTTCCGCAACTGTTTCTGCATCATTTTGTAAACCTGAGCAGCGCACAAAAGAAAGAGATTCAAGAGAATATAGACGACGCCATTAAGAAACTGTACACCATGCAAACCGCCGAAGGGGGCATCGCCTATTGGAGCGGCAGTTCGCAGGCAAACGAGTGGGCTACTTCATATATCGGGCATTTTATGGCTTGCGCAAAAGATCAGGGGTATAACATCTCTGCCTCTTTTATTTATGAGTGGAAAAAATTTCAGCGAAGTAGAACTTCAAGTTGGAATGCAGGCAATTACAAAGATGATGTGTTGCAAACGTACCGCTTGTATTCGTTGGCAATGATGGGTGACCCCGATTTGGCTTCGATGAATAAACTGAAAGAACGCACCAATTTGTCTCTTCAGGCGCAGTGGCTATTAGCTACTACTTACGCCATTTGTGGAAAAAAAGAGGTAGCAAAACAAATGGTAAATAATTTGAATACTCAGGTAGAATCCTATTCGGCTTTTAACAACAATTTTGGTTCAAGTATGCGCGATGAGGCGATGATTTTGGAAACCTGCATTTTGTTGGAAGATATGACGCGAGCGATGAACATTGCACGCAGAATATCCGATTATTTGAGCGGCGGCAGTTACAGCACCCAAACCACCGCTTGGGCTTTGTTGTCTATGGCGCGTTTTGCCGAACAATCGGGCAAGGGCAACCTGAATTTTACTACTACTTATGCCGGAAAAACCAACCAGACAGACACGCCTAATCCAATTTATATGGAAGATGTAACGCCGTTGAAACAATCGGGAAAAATACATATTGTCAATCATGGAACCGGTAATTTGTATTTGGGAGAGACTTTGATGAGCACGCCTTTGGAAGATCGGTCGCCTGCGGTGAACAACAATCTGAAAATGACCGTTGAATATACGGATTTCGACCACAAGACGCTCAACCCTGCCCAGTTGAAACAAGGCACAGACTTTTCCGTTACCCTAAAAATTACCAATACGAGCGGCGCCACTACTTACACCAATTTGGCGTTAACGCACATTTTGCCGTCCGGCTGGGAAATTTTCAATACACGATTGGGCAACGAAAGCGGCGGGCAGGATTTTGACGCCGGCATTACTTATCAAGACATTCGCGATGACCGCGTATTGAGTTATTTTGACCTTGCTCCGGGGAAGAGCATTACGGTTGCCATTCGGGTGCAGGCTGCCTACTTGGGGCGCTTTTTTATGCCGGCAATAGCCTGCCAGGCAATGTACGACAACACGATATATGCACGCACACAAGGAATGTGGGTGGAAGTGGTGAAATAAAATGCTGTGGTTCTCTGTGAAACATAAATAATGACATAGAGTTACATTTTTATAACTTTCTTTGTAATAATTCCTTTTTCTGTGGTAATTCTAACAAAATAAATTCCTGCGGGAAACTCCGAAATATCAATTAGATTTGAGATTTGAGATATGAGATTTGAGATATGAGATAATTTTCTCCCATATACATCAAAAACCTCCACATTTACTACGTCATTGCGGGCTTGACCCGCAACCTCAATTCTCAATTCCCCCGCCGTTGGATTCGGAAAAACACGAACTCCTTCTAACTCCTTAACTTCCTTAACTCCTACTTCATTTACATAATCTTTAGTAACATCGTGGCAATAGGTATCTACCCATGTTTCGCCGTAATCTCGGTAATATTCAATACAAATTTGGGTATGCCAACCGCGTGGATTAAAATCTTCTACTTCATAACGCCGAATGATATAAAAAACACCCGGCTCCCTATCGCTCATAAATAGAGGGAGAAAGTCTCTATCCATAAAATCGTAACTGTCGCTTACAAATACATGCCGAAAAGTATGCCCCGTATCGGCGCTAAATGATACCTTATAGTTTACATAGTAACTTGTATCCGGAAACATAGAACTTACATATACTTCTCCAGCTTTACCGCCGCGATAAAGGTCGGGAAAAATTCCGCTAATTTGACCAAAGAGATATTGTTCATCTATGGGAATTACTGTGAATGAATTAGCACAATCAGCAGTGTAATGTAATTGTCTATTTAAAAAGCTACCAATACCCAGAAATTCACATTCCGTATAACTACATTCTCCTATCGCATAAGGTATGGGTACTTCAAAATAAAAATCAAATGAATTGCCATAATCTCTACTTTGTAGCACACTTCTATTTTCACCACCTTTGTATATGACACTATCATATAATCCAGCATTAAAATAACCAATACTTCCTATATTCTCCTCCTTAAATACCCAATTTTCTCCAAAATCAAAACTTACCCAAAGCGCAGTATGAGCATAATTGTTTTTTGAGTAATGCTGTACGTTATAAGCTACTCCGGAGGTGGCATCAGCAAGAATATAATAAGGTTGCATTACGGATCCGGGTTCAGTATAGGTATCGGCAAAGTAGTCGGCATCGTACTGTACAGTCAGTTTTTTTCCGTTTTCACTTACTCTATACAGAGCAGTACGCAGAGTATCATAAAATGGGGGTCCGCCATGGTAAATGCCATACCAATAATGAGCCAGGTACAATTCTCCCGCTTTTGCGCCGCGGGCTACATAACGATCCTGAGCAAAAGAAAAGTGGTTAATGGAAAGTAACAAGATGAAGATAGATATTGTTTTTTTCATAAGTCTAAGGGTTTAAAGTTTAAAGTTCAAAGTTTAAGGTTTAAAGTTTAAGGTATGGATAATTCCATATCTCACATCGCATATCCCACATCTCATATCTTACATCTTACATCTCATATCCCACATCTCACATCTTACATCTCACATCTCATATCTCACATCTCATATCTCAAATCTCATATCTCAAATCTCATATCCCACATCGCATATCCCAATTTTGCGGCAAAAGTATCTTTTATTTGAAATTTTTGTACAAACTTATTTGCGATTTTATTGCGATTTTGCGCAATAAAAGTGCAAGTTTTAGGAAATTAATCTCTGTGGTTCTCTGTGCATACTCTGTGGCGCTCTGTGAAACATAAATAATGACACAGAGTTACACAGAGAAATCACAGAGTTGCACAGAGAAAAATTTAATTTGCGCAAAATCGCAATAAAATCGCAATAAAATTAAGTTTATAAAGCATAAAAAAGAATAATTTTAAACCCTATTATTCATATAAATTCTTCAAATTATGAAAAAAATCTTTATTCTTTTATTTTTGGCAGTTGTTTTAGTATCTACTGCATTCGCCCAACAATGGGTAGGTTTTTCCAAAAATGAGCCGAGCGCTCCCGAAATGAATCTACTATCTTCAAATTCTCAAACGGTAAGTTTTACAGTTACCATTCCGGGAATTTACACACAAGACACGGTAGTGAACGGTACGGCTTTTACCCGATTGATTTTACCGAGCGGTGCAGCGGTAAATCCTGCCGGTTCGCCCGAAATACCCGTACTGTCGTATAGGGTAGCCATTCCCGACTGTTCAGGCATTGACGTTGATTATCAAATTATATCGACACAACCAATGCTTTCTTGCTGGGTATATCCCGTACCGAACATTGTACTTGATGAAAACGAGAAGCCTGTGGAGCAGTTTACTTTTGATGCCGATGCCTATACACAACAGCGTGTGGGCGATGAACCTGCGGCAATGGTTGCTTCCGACGGCGCGTTCCGCGCCCAGCGCTATGTAGAGGTAATGGTGTGTCCGGTGGAGTTTTGCCCCGTTACCCGCCAACTCTCCGTAATAGACCAAATAGAGATTACGCTCACCTTTACCAATCCGCAAGGTGAACTTCGGCAAAATACGGGAATATTTAATAAAGTGGCAGTTGCTACTTTTATCAACTACGAAGATGATGGTATGAGCGCCTTAGTGAATGATAAGGCGTTTGAAAAAGAGGGTTTTGTGCAGGGCTCTGTACAATGGAAAAAGATAAACAGCCCTACGGATGTATTTTGTATTACCGCCGACTATTTGATAATTTGTGCCGATGACTTTTATCCCTCCGGTGGCACGCCCCATGACCAGATTTTACGACTTGCCAACTACCGCGCTTTTTACAACGGTTTTGATGTAATGATTTTGAATGTAGAGGATATACTTTCGGATGCAGTAGGATTTTATTATGAAGGAAATCCTACTAACCCCTATGATCCAGATAAATACAAGAAGGAGCAGCGTATGCGCACGTGTATTAAGACTCTTTATGAGGAGGGGAATGCCAATCATACGGGCGATGGCAAGTTGGGTTATATCTTGTTGGTAGGGGATTGTATATGGGATAATACTGGAACAATGCCCACCTCGTATGAAAATAAGAGTTGGGATTCTGGAATGGTGTATGCTGCAGATTATTATTTTACCTGCATCACCAAAGACGCAGCAGGAAACTACACAGGTGTGGGCAGTTTATGTATAGGCAGATTGAGCGTAAAAACCGATGAACACTTATTTAATATGGTACAAAAGACCATTAACCACGAAACCGAGTTTAGCCCTCAGGCTTGGCGCAAAAGTGCGGGATTTACTAATGGAATTATAGCGGAGCCTATGCTTGAGGCATATGATATAACTGTATATGTTCCTAAAATAAAGCAAATTTTGTCTAATGCACAGTGGAATTACAATATTGTAAATTTTTATGAGTTGAACGATAGCATTAAAATACCTACTTTAAATTATTTGAATGAGGGGGTAGTTTTTGCCCAATACTTTGGACAAGGATACTATGACAAGTGGATGTCCAGCTGGCTATATTCCTATATCTCCATTAATGATTTTAGCAATATGTTAAATAACTCCTATAAAGCTCCGTTTATAACAGGATTAGCTTGTGGAACAGGTAGTTTTGATATGCAGGTAGAATGTTTGGCAGAATTTCTTACCCGCTACGATTCCATCAAGGGCGCGGTAGGCTACATTGGGGCTTCGGGTCCTGTTCAAATTATATCTACCACAGGGTGGGGAACCAGGTGCCTTCCTAATCAGGTACTCAATTGCCTTTTTAGAGATTCAAATTACATAGCCGGTGAGATGTTAATGTTGCTAAAAACCAGCCCAATCATTTATCATAGTACATATATATGGGATAATAAATATGCTTTCAATCTTCTCGGTGACCCTGCATTAAATATCTTTGCCACCGGTTATGAGGTAACCCGCGATGTAACCGCCGATGCCTGTCCGGTAGAGATTCCTTGTAATGTGCGTGTACATAACGGCGCTACCTTAACCATACCCGACAACTGTAATCTCAATTTTATTGCCGATGGCAATCTCGTAATTGAAGAGAATGGAAACCTGAATATTGGAAATGGAGTACAAATTACCGGTGAACTTAGCGAAACCTCACCTGCTATTTACGTTAAAGGGGGAGGATTTACACTGGGCAATAATGTTAGCTTTACCGATTTAAGTGGTGGTATTTTCGTAGCAGCAAATAATCTGCCTCCATGGTTTTATGATAATGAAAAATTATATGATATAAAAAATGTTACCTTTAATAACACGCCGTTTACTCATCGTGGTTCGCGTTTGAATATTTCTAATTGTATTTTTGAGGCAGGTAGCGATCTGACAACATATATAAGTAGATCTTTTTTAGATAGTTGTACATTTGATCAAGCCTCGTTTTTATCATGGCATAATAATTATTTGCCCTCTTCCGATTTTAAAGCCCATACCACGATTAAGAATAGCCATTTTAATGGTTATAGTTATAATAATTCGGCAATACAACTCTATAATTCAGCAAAGTATAGTATCTCCAATAATATAATTACCGGGTATGAAACAGGCATATCTTTAACATCAAGCGGAGAAACTCTGTTATCAGCAGGGAAAGGGTTACCTTCAGAAACACCACCTTATCAACCATCTCCGGTATTAGATATGATTCATAAAAATACCATTTCAAACTGTGGCAGAGGCATTGAATTATATAGTTCTGTGGGGCATTTTCAAAGTAACAATATTTTTAATAATGGGTTGGGGGTTGCTCTTTATAACAATAGCAACACTTCATTTGGAAGTAGTAAAGGTCCCGATACGCCTAATCAAATGATTCAAGATAATGATTCCTACGAACTGTATGCTTCAACAAATTCTTTTCCAACCATTTTTCGCTACAACCAAATCATAGATGAGGATAATCTCGGGAATACTTATAATGATCCAATGATTTACTGGGATTTGACCACTGTGAGTGTTGCTAAGTTACGGGATATAACATACAATTGCTGGGGAGATAACTTTGATCCATTGGAAGATTTATATCCGTATGAATACTTTGATTATGAACCGACTTGGCAATGTGGTAAATCTGCTTCAACAGTGCCTGATGTAGATGAAACTCTTTATCAAACTGCATTAACTTATTTCGATGCTGAAGATTACGAAAATGCCGAAATTACTTTTAAAGAACTTATAGAAACCTATCCCTATAGCCCCTTCGCCATTGCCGCCCTGCACGAACTTTTTGCATTGGAGCAGTTTTTGAGTAATGATTATGCCGCCCTGCACAACTATTACGCCACTTTTACGCCTGCAGACAGCGCTCTGTTTAATGTGGCAGATTTTTTGGCAACCCGCTGTAATGTGGTGGATAAAAACTGGCAACCCGCTGTAGATTGGTACGAAAACCGCATAGAAAATCCACCCAGTTATCAAGACAGCGTTTTTGCCGTAATAGATTTGGGAGATATTCATTTAATGATGGAAGCAGATACCCTCGGCACCAAACATGCCGCCTGCCACTATACCCTTGTAAATATTAAACCTCGTTCAAAACAAGAATATGAAGAGAATAAAACTGCACTTTTGGCTACTTTACCCCAAATTAAAAAAACGCACTCCTCAAACCATCCGCAAACCAGCACAAAAGGCGTGTTAAGTCAAAATATCCCCAACCCTACTAATGGAACAACTACTATCAACTATGAAATTTATACAGAAGGGGCTGTAGAAATTCAACTGTACAACTCAATGGGACAACTGTTGCAAATATTACCGCAGGGAACCTTAGTAGAAGGGCAATATCAAACCACGATTTCTCTTGCAGAGGTACCTGTTGGAATGTATTATTATGCTCTTTTTATAAATAAGGAAAAAACAGATACCAAAAAGATGGTAGTATATTAGTCGGTAATAATAATAAAACAAACCTCGTTTCGTTAAATATTTTTATTAATGAAACATCAAAAATTTATGAAAAAATGGATTTGTAATGTATGTGGCTATGTTCACGAAGGAGAACAAGCCCCCGAATTTTGTCCGCAATGCAAACAACCGCGCGAAAAATTCAGCCTTTTAGAAACCTCCGACAAATTGGAATGGACTGATGAACATCGACTTGGCGTTGCCAAAGGATTAAACGAAGAAGTAGTGGAAGGGCTACGCGCACATTTTATGGGCGAGGCTACAGAAGTAGGTATGTATTTGGCAATGAGCCGTCAAGCAGACCGTGAAGGCTACCCCGAAGTTGCCGAAGCCTACAAAAGAATTGCCTACGAAGAAGCCGACCATTGCGCACGCTTTGCAGAAATGCTGGGCGAAGTAGTGTGGGATACCAAAACCAACCTCGAAAAACGTATGTACGCTGAACAAGGTGCCTGCGCAGACAAAAAAAGAATTGCAACGCTGGCTAAAAAATTAGACTACGACGCTATTCACGATTCCGTGCACGAAATGTGTAAAGATGAAGCCCGTCACGGACAAGTGTTTGAAGCGCTTTTTAACAGATTCTTTAAATAGTAGTTTGTCGTTTAATTAATGATTATTGATGGGAATATCTCGTAATAATCGTGTTGTATTTATTCGAAAATATCGAATAGAGATATCTATTTTTACTCTTTTTTTAGTATTATTTTTATTGTTTTGGTTTTGTTTACCTCAACCTTTGTTTCGTACTCATTATAGTACAACGGTTTATGACAGAAATGGGCAACTGTTGGGCGCTCGCGTTTCTACGAATGGAGAATGGCAATTCCCTTCTTCTCAAAAACTCTCGGAAAAATATGTTACCTGCCTTATCACTTATGAAGACAGGTATTTTTACAAGCATCTCGGCGTAAATCCTGTTGCGTTGTTTCGCGCTTTGAAACAGAATGTTATGGCTAAAAAGGTAATCAGCGGCGGAAGTACGATTACCATGCAAACCATTCGTATGGCAAGAAACAAAAACCGGAATCTGTTTCAAAAAAGTATGGAAATAGTAATGGCAACCCGATTGGAATTAACATACAAAAAATCAACCATATTGAATTTATATGCTGCCCATGCGCCTTTCGGGGGCAACGTGAGGGGCATTGAAGCGGCTTCGTGGCGCTACTTCGGGCATCCCTCCACCAACTTGTCGTGGGCGGAGGCGGCGCTGCTGGCGGTGTTACCCAATGCGCCTTCGGCAATGCATGTAAATAAAAATCGTGCGGCGTTATTACAAAAACGCAACAAACTCATTACCAAACTATATGATTTAGGAAAATTGGACGAAACCACTTACCTTTTGGCTATTGAGGAGCCGCTACCCGCCGAGCCGTTCCCCTTGCCGCAAGTAGCCCCGCATCTGGTTTCTCATTTGCAAACAGTAGCGCCTGAACAAAAACATATTACCACCCTTGACGCTCTGTTACAAAATAAAACGGAACGTGCTTTAAGCTATTGGAATAAAGAGTTTTCACAAAACAAAATTCATCATATAGCGGCAGTGGTTTTTGATGTAAAAAAAGGGGAAGTGGTTGCCTATTGCGGAAATGTGAATTTTGAGGTTAAACAAGCCGGTAATCAGGTGGATATTGTTCGGGCACCGCGCAGTTCGGGCAGTATTTTGAAACCGTTTTTATACCAAATGATGTTGCAAGAGGGTGAAATTCTGTCAAATACACTTATACCGGATATTCCGATTATGGTGGAAGGTTTTCAACCTCAAAACTACAATCTGAAATTTGATGGCGCTGTACCGGCAAGTTTGGCATTATCGCGCTCACTGAATCTGCCGGCAGTGAACATGTTGAAGCAATATGGCGTTCCCAAATTTCTGGGCGACTTGCGTACTATGGGGTTCACTACTTTCAAATTCCCCGCCGACCACTACGGACTCACGCTCATTTTGGGCGGCGGAGAAGTAAACCTTTGGGAAGTAAGCCTTGCCTATCTGCGCATGGCGCAATCGGTAATTTTTAATTATGATAAACCGCTTCGCGATGATTTTTACGATTGGGGACAAATTTCATTATTTACTGAAAAAGAAGCAGATTTGTTTAATGCGGGCGCTTGTTGGCAAACCTTAGAAGCGTTGGTTCATGTAAATCGCCCCGAAGATATTGACTGGAAAACAATTTCCTCGATGCGAAAAGTGGCGTGGAAAACGGGCACCAGTTACGGTTTTAGAGATGCCTGGGCAGTAGGAGTAACCCCCGAATATGTGGTGGGCGTGTGGACAGGAAACGCCGGCGGCGAAGGCAGACCCGGATTAACCGGTACAAGTACTTCCGCCTTAGTAATGTTCGATATTTTTAATCTTTTAGGACAAACTACATGGTTTGAACGACCTGCCGAAATCTTTAAAACGGCTGAGATTTGCAAGCAAAGCGGATGTTTAGCAGGGCGACATTGTCAGGAAACCGAAACCCAATACATTCTTCCGGAAGGATTCAAAACCAAGCCCTGCCCCTATCATACAACCATTCATTTAACGGAAGATGAACAGTATCGCGTTTTTGCCGATTGTTACCCAACGGATAAAATGATCAGTAAAAGTTGGTTTATTTTGCCCCCCATTCAGGAATGGTTTTATAAAAAACGGCATCCGGAGTACAAAACACTCCCGCCTTTAAGTGCGTCTTGCACAGAGAATCAAGCCCTCTACAAACCGATGGAGTTTATTTATCCCAACACTTCGAACACGCTGCGCTTGTCGAAACAATTAGATGGCTCAACGGGTGCGCTGGCGTTAGAAGTAGCTCACCGACAAACAGATGCTATTGTTTACTGGCATCTTGATGATACCTATCTTGGCGCTACGCAATATTTTCATCAAATAAGCATTACCCCTAATGCAGGCAAACATTTAATTACTATTGTTGACCAGTGGGGAAACACGCTATCAAGAAGTATTGAAGTAAGATAAAAATTCTGTTGAAACAAAAATGTTAATTTTCCTCCAATGCTTTAATTCCGGGGAGTTCAATTCCTTCCAAATATTCGAGCATGGCGCCGCCGCCGGTACTGATGTAGGAAACCTCTTTGGACAGCCCGAATTTTCCGAGCGCCGCAATAGAATCGCCGCCGCCAATTAAAGAATAGCAGCCGTTTTTGGTGCTTTCGGCAATGGCTTCCGCCACAACTTTTGTTCCAATTTCAAATTTCTCCATCTCAAAAACGCCCACCGGTCCGTTCCATAAAATAGTTTTGGAATCTAAAATTATTTTCTTAAACAATTCAATGGTATGAATGCCAATATCCATCCCCATTTGGTTTGCAGGGATATTTTGATCTATAGTAAGCATAGTTTGAGCATCTTCTACAAATTTATCGGCGCAAAGATGATCTAACGGCAAATAGATGTTAATACCTTTTATTTTAGCCTGTTCCAAAATCTCTTTTGCTACGGGTACCATCTCTTCTTCAAATAAAGAATTACCATGCGTAAAGCCCAATGCAGACAGGAATGTATAACTCATTCCGCCGCCCACAATCAGGTTATCCACTTTTTCCATTAAATTTTTTAAAATATTAATTTTGGTAGAAACTTTTGCGCCGCCAATAATAGCAGTGAATGGCGATTTTTTCTCTTCCAGCACTTTTTTCAAACTTTGCACTTCGCTGTAAAGCAGATAGCCAGCGTAGGCATTTCCCGGAAATAGTCGTGCAATAGTGGCAGTTGAGGCGTGTTCGCGGTGCGCCGTACCAAAGGCATCGTTCACATAAATATCGCCTAATTTGGCAATCGCTTTGGCAAACTCAAGGTCGCCTTTTTCCTCCTCTTTATGAAAGCGAAGATTTTCCAACAATCCCACATCGCCTGCTTGCAGTTGGTTCATTTTTGCTTCAATGTCAGTATCTAACACATCGCCGAGAAAAGTTACCGATTTTTTAAGTGTTTCGGAAACGGCTGTTACAATGTTTATTAAAGAAAAGGTATGACTCGCTTCACCCTTAGGTCTTCCCAAATGGGACATTAAAATAGCGATGCCGCCTTCGTTTGTAATTTTATTTACCGTTTCCACTGTGCGTTTAATGCGCGTAGTGCTGGTTACTTGAAGCTGTTCATTCTGAGGCACGTTGTAGTCCACGCGCACTAACACTTTTTTGCCCGCCAAAGGAGCTTGATCAATGGATTTCATATTTTGACAGTTAATTATTTAAGATTTAAAAAATTTTGCTTTACTCCTCTTCCCATTGTGCGTACAATAACATATTACTATATATTTTGATGGATTCATTATCGTAATAAGATGATCCTGTACCGTCTTCTGCAGTGTTCCAATTCACAAAAATATGCTCGTGCCTTGTAAAAGTACAAGTATCTAATGGTTGTAATATGCCTCCGATAAATGATTGTGAATAAATAGCTTCCATACCGCCGTTGGGATGAAAGTGAACAAAATAGGTATTCGAAATGGGTACCCACTGTGCATAAAGCATCATATTAGATGATACGGTAATATTTTGTTGGTTTTCAAATTTTTGACCATCGCCATTAGGAGTAGTACACCAGCATGAAAATCTATATCCATCATAGATAAAAGTGTTAGGGATTAGAGGTTGCGGAATTCCTGCTTCAAAAATTTGCTGTTCCATGTTTCCGGTACCACCACCATTGGCATGAAAAGTAATTGTAAACTCGTCACCTGTTGGTACCCACTGTGCATACAATACCATATTTGCCGATATCATAACATTTTCCTGATCTTTATAAGAAACTCCCACGCCATCGGGAGCGGTGTTCCATCCGGCAAAAATGTACCCTCTATGAGTAAATGGATTTGCCATAAGAGGTTGGGCGGTTTTTTGTGTGAATGGTTGCGAAACTGCAATGCCCCTGCCTCCGTTAGGGTGAAAAGTTACCACAAAATCTTCTTTTTTACAACCTGTGAACAGAAGAATACTCGCAAAAAATAGCGTGAAAAAATAATGCCTTTTTTTCATATATTGATGTTTAATTAATGATTTATAAGAACATGAAATTAATAAGCATAAAAAATATTTTTAGTGATTCCCAAATCAAAACGCCCGTTAGAGAGATTTGTAGGAAAACCGTTTTGTAGAAAACGTACATTAAAAAAACCTGAGAGAATCACACGATTTATCTGGTCGTCAATACTAAGCAATTGGGTGCGCTTAAAATAGAGTTCTCCTTCCAGAACATCAAGAGGTATTTCCGTATTGTTTTGCCAAATGGATACCACACAATCACTATCGGAAAGATCTATCTTCGTCCCATGAAGTTGCATTAAATCCGTATAATCATTATTTTCTAATGCAAAGGGGAAAGTAAAACTCAGGGTCATCTCCTTTTCATAGTGCACGTTCCCGCTAAGTGCAAAATGGATATGGTTGTCTTCATACGAAATTTTGCAAGGCACAATTCTATAGGATACTAAAAAATAGTCTCTTTCGTATTCGGCGCCGAAAATATTATAACCCCATTCGGTATAAGCCGGTAAATTATAATCCTCTTGATCCGGAACAAAAATAGTTCTCTCCATAGGATCTATTGAGCAGGAAAAAATCGATATGCTAATAAGAAAAATAAAACAAACTTTTTTCATAATGGTAATTTTTAATCAATAACGGTATAGGTTAATTTCTGTTTTTTGTTTACAGGAATATTAAGTGTGGTAAAAAATCGAATACCCACCATATCTATTTTTGTAAATGAATTTTGTTTGGATTTACCAAATGTAAGGGTTGGACAATGAATTTCAATATTTCCAAAAGGGTAGTTCATTTTGCCTAATTTTAGTCCGATGCCTGCATAAATAGAGCCTTGAAAGAAATTTGGCGGACCAATATGCGCTAACACTTGCGAAGTATATTTTTTCATGTCCGGATTTTGAAATTGCACATCGTGACTTGAGGCTATTAAAAAATTAAAAGCCGTTCCAAAAATGAAATAGTGTCTTGCGATATGATCCTTTTCGCGAGGAAACAATCTCACTTCCAAAGGAACTTCAAGGTAAAAATTCTTTTGTGATATACTACTGATTTTTATGTAATTGGCGCTGTTTTCTGTTTCACTTACTTTCCAAAGGAAATAATTTCTATCTGAATGAAGATAAGGTTTACAAAACTGAAAACGAATTCCGGTAGCAAGCGCCAAGCGTTTTTTTATTAAATATTCAGGTTTTACTCCGAAAGAGAAAGATGTTAATTGTTGATTTACAAAAAATCCACCATAATAATCAACATCTGTGTCTAAATAAAAAGCATGGTTTTCCCGAATATTCGCCTGAGGATTTATAGCGCCGAAGAACGGATTTACTCCTGCCTCAATACCGATATGCCATTGAGTTATTTCGTAAATTATTTCTGTTTGTGCTTGCATTTTAGCGACTAATAGCGCTAAAAGCATTAGTAAAATGATATGTTTTTTCATATATTGATGTTTTAACGATTATTATGAACTTGCAAACTATCTTAAAATTTGGGGCAAATGTAATAATTTTTCGATAATATGATAAACTCTGTTTTTATTAACCCTTTTTGATATTTTTGTCGGTCAGTAATGTTAAAAAATATGAAATTCCGTACCGAACTCCCCATTCCTCAATTTCCGCTCCAAATTTCGTATAATGACAAAATTTTATTACTTGGTTCCTGTTTTTCCGACCATATCGGAACTTTTTTGACACAGAATAGGTTTAATGTACTTTCCAACCCGTTTGGAACACTTTTTAACCCCGTTTCTATTGCCAATGCTATAAAAATGACATTGCAACCTGAACTTTTTACAAAAGATTATCGGTATTTTTTTGATAATCGCTGGGTAAGTTTTGCCCACCACGGCTCTTTTTCTCAACAAGATGAAAATCTGTTTATGAATAATATAAATCAACAATTTACAGATACTAAAGGATTTTTAGAAAAAACAGATTTTTTGTTTATTACTTTCGGAACCGCCTATTGTTACCGGTTTTTAGAAAGAGATTTGGTGGTCGCAAATTGTCATAAAATTCCTAATACTCAATTTGCTAAATTCCGACTTAATATAGACGAAATTGTACAAATATATCGAGAAATCATACAAAAAGTAAAAGAAATTAACTCTTATGTAAAAATTATTTTTACGGTAAGTCCGGTGCGCCATTTAGGAGACGGGTTTCACGAAAACCAACTCAGCAAGGCGGTGTTGCATCTTGCTATTGATCAATTAACTGCTAATGAAAACATCTTCTATTTTCCTGCGTATGAAATTCTAATGGACGACCTGCGCGATTACCGGTTTTATGCGGAAGATTTGTGCCACCCCGCTGAAAATGCCGTGCGCTATATGGAAGAAGTTTTTACAAACACATTTTTTCCCAAAAAAACTAAAGAAAAGCAAATAGAGATTGAAAAAGAGAATAAATTATTAAACCATAGAAAATTAAAATGAATTTAGAAGATATTTTTCGTCCTTTTTCCGATTTGGATTTTGAAAAACATGCGTTGGCATTGTTTCAGTATCAATATGAAAAGAATGAAGTGTATCGTTCGTTTTGTAATCTGTTAAAAATTAACATAAAAGAAATTACAACCGTAACACAAATTCCTTTTTTACCTATCTCATTTTTTAAAACGCATCAGGTAAAAACGGGCGATTTTGTACCGGAAACAGAGTTTTGGAGCAGCGGAACCACCGGAAATGAAACATCCAAACATTTTGTAAAAGATGTTTCACTTTATGAAAATTCTTTTTTAAACGCTTTTGAACATTTTTACGGAAATCCACAAGATTATTGTTTTTTAGCATTGTTACCCAATTACTTGGAACAAAAACATTCTTCATTAATTTATATGATGAATAGATTGATTTCTGGTTCAAAATATGCAGAAAGTGGGTTTTATTTGTTTAATTATGAAGAATTATATGCAAAAATTATCACTTTAAGTCAAAAAAAGATTACAACCATTTTGTTTGGCGTTTCTTTTGCTTTGTTGGATTTTGCAGAATTTTTTAAATACAAAGAGCGCAAAGAAGATACGCAAAGGACACAATTATTAGTTTTTGAGACGGGTGGTATGAAAGGTCGAAGACCTGAAATGGTAAAAGAGGAATTGCATCAAATTTTATGTAATACTTTCGGTGTAAAAAAGATACACTCCGAGTACGGTATGTGCGAGTTGTTATCTCAGGCATACAGCCACGGCGATAACCTATTTGCCCCGCCCCCTTGGATGAAACTGCTGCTTCGCGATGAAAAAAATCCGCTTCATTGCAGCACCACCCTTACTACCGGCGCTATCAATGTGATTGACTTTGCCAATATGCACTCCTGCGCTTTCATTGCCACAGACGATTTGGGGAAAAGAACAGAAAACGGTATGATTGAAGTTTTGGGCAGGTTTGATGCCGCGCAGATAAGAGGATGTAATTTATTGTATGGTGCAGAATAACGATATAAGAAGAAGCGACACAATGAACTGCACATTGATATTTATTTACTTTTGCGAACAAATTAAAAAATTAACAAAATCATTATAAATTATTAACTTATGAAAATTTTAGTTTTAAATTGTGGAAGTTCTTCCATTAAATATCAGTTTATTGATATGGAAAAAAATGCCAATCTGTTGGCAAAAGGTCTTGTTGAACGTATTGGCTTGGAAATGGGCGAGTTT